>OGZT01000012.1_pt1 | contig 134565 bp, 74 predicted proteins | sample 1576891 | NCBI WGS metagenome assembly OGZT01 (sample SAMEA3541521, study PRJEB24748) | human gut metagenome | biome: human gut; feature: human-associated habitat; material: faeces | place: China | collected 2012 | reverse complement strand
CTTAGTGGTATACTTTTCAATTACTAAGTGGACTACTTTTCAATTATATTATACACTGTTTCCATATGATTATTTTTGATGGTTTTATATTCCTCTATATTTATTTAGCTTTTGATAATTGAATATTATTGGCTTTCAATTTGGTCGAAAGTGTGTTCATTTCGTTACTTATCAGGTTTTCGGTAACTCGCGCATAAATTTGAGTTGTACGAATATTCGTGTGCCCTAGCATTTTAGACACAGCTTCAATAGAAACACCTTTAGCTAAAGTGGTTGTACTCGCAAATGTGTGACGTGCTAGGTGGAAGCTTAATCGTTTCTCAATCCCGCACACAGTACCGATTTCTTTCAAGTATGAATTCATCTTTTGATTGCTTAATGTCGGTAATACTTTGTCATCTTGCTTACCTCTATATTTCTCAATTATTGCTAAAGGGACATCAAGTAATGGAACAGTCACGATGGTATCTGTTTTTGCTCGTTTAGTCATAATCCATGGCTTTCCATCTACCCCTATTTTTATATTGTCATAGGTAAGTTTATAAGTATCCACGTAAGCCAAACCAGTCCAACAGGCAAACACAAAAATATCTCGCACTTTTTCAAGCCGTTCTATATCAAATTCCTTATTTTTAATAATCTCTAGTTCTTGGTCAGTCAAATATCCTCTATCAACTTTCTTAAAATGGATTTTATAGTTTGCAAAAGGATTGTGTTGCATCCATCCATTATTCTGAGCGATGAGAATCACTCGTTTAAAGAATTGAATGAACTTTGCTGTTGTATTAGGACTACAGCTTGCTTGTGTTCTCAGATAGACTTCAAAATCGCAGATAAATTGATACTTTATCTCTTTTACATTGATATCAGAAATATTATACTTGAATTTCATAAACTCAGATATCCTTGTATAAGTCACTTTATATTTTTGCAAGGTTGCTTTTGCCTTAGTGATATTTACCAAAGCTTCTATATCTTTTATAAGGTCTCTAAACAAAACGAGCAGCATTGTGTTATCAGTTGATATACCCAGATAAGAATTCTTCAATTTTTCAGCAGTCACATAATTGTCTTTCTCGAATATCTCCCGATACATATTGTGTAAGATAGTACGACAAGCATCAAGGGTTTGATTCACCTCTATAGCTTCTCTCGATTTACTCCTGGCTTTGTGATTCTCCATATCCCAAAGCTCGGCTCTGATGTCTTTGTGGATATTAAAACTTACAGCCTCACCCGCAATAGTTATCCTGCAAAAGATAGGGGTGAACGAATCCTTCCTCATTTTGTCCTTTCTTAGGTAGAAAGTGATAGCAAACGTGCTTTTTGATGTTCTCATAATTCCTCTTTTTAAAGCGTTAAAATTAATTTTAATCTGTTGTTTTTGAGGAAAATAAGCACTGCCAATATTGGACTACAAACTACCAATTTGCGACACGTCAAGGGTGAACGAATAAAATTGCAGGGGTGAACACTTTGGCAACAGATTGTTGTCTCAAAGTGGCTTTTTTATGTCTTTCGGAGGAAAGGTGAAAACATAAAAAAATCCTACAATACGTTGATATTGTAGGATTTATCCAAGCTTTGTCGCTTTTTGTCTTTTCTTAAAGCGGAAGCGGGGGGATTCGAACCCCCGGTACAGTTACCCGTACGTCAGTTTAGCAAACTGGTGGTTTCAGCCACTCACCCACACTTCCTGAACCTTGCAATAGGAGGGTTAACCCCAAATGCGATGCAAATATAGCTGTTTGTTTTGATTTAACAAGGCGCACTGTGATTTTTTCGAAATAATATTTATAATTTTGCCCCACTATTGACTAATAAAATAACCCAATGGCTTTATCAAAGCGCTCAGTCTTAATTGCTATCGTCTGTATAGTTGGTGTTGCTCTGGCAGGAGCATTTTTTTATGTCGAATCTATTATTTCGACTCGATTTAATATAGAAAAGACGGTATACCTTTATATCGATGAAAATAAAGATTACAATAGTATCCTGAAACAGTTGGACACGACCGCTCATGTCGAGAATTTAGCTAAGTTTAAAAAAGTAGCCGACTATTATGATTACCCCGAAAATATAAAGACCGGACGCTATGCGATAAAACCTGATATGACAATCAGGGATGTAGTTTCGCTGTTGAAAGGAGGGCATCAGGCTCCCGTTAAACTTAAGTTTAATAATATCCGAACAAAGGATGATCTGGCGGTAAGGTTGTCTTCTCAATTGATGTTGTCTAAAGAGACAATTTTATCTGCTTTGAATGACTCTACGAGGTGTGCGGCTCTCGGCTTCAATGTTGAAACTATCGATTGTATGTTTATCCCGAATACTTATGAAGTATATTGGGATGTAACTCTCGATAATTTTCTTCAGAGGATGCATACCGAATATAATCGGTTTTGGAATGAAGATCGTAAGCAGAAAGCGAAACAGCAGGGCTTGACTCCCGTAGAAGTTTCCATTCTGGCCGCGATTGTTGAAGAAGAATGTTATTTTTCTGATGAATATCCGATGGTGGCAGGGCTTTATCTCAACAGGCTAAGATCGGGTCAAATGCTGCAGGCAGACCCAACGGTTAAATATGCTGTGGGAGATTTCTCTCTGAAAAGAATTTTGTTCGGTCATCTTCAGGTCGATTCTCCCTATAATACATATCGTCACGAAGGATTACCTCCGGGTCCTATACGTGTACCATCTATCAAGGGTATTGATGCCGTACTGAGTGCAACCAAACATAACTACCTTTACATGTGTGCTAAAGAAGACTTCTCGGGGCGTCATAATTTTGCAGTGACTCATGCCGAGCATGTCATAAATGCTAATAAGTATCGTGCAGCATTGAATACCCGAGGTATTAAGTAAATGGCTAGAAGGCATTTTCGTCTCCTCTGATGAGTTGATAAATCGTTACAGCGATAATCTTAATGTCTAAAGCAAAAGACCAGTTCTCGAGATACCATACGTCTTTCTTGAATCGGCTCTCCATTTGTTCTATCGTACGGGTTTCACCTCTGTAGCCCGATATCTGAGCCCATCCGGTTATCCCGGGTTTGATGAGATGCCGGATCATGAATCGGTCTATCAGTTGATTGTACAAATCTGTCTGCTGGATCATATGCGGACGAGGCCCAACTACCGACATATTACCGATCAGTGTATTGATAAATTGCGGAAGTTCATCGATGCTTGTTCTTCTCATGAATGCACCTACGGCAGTGATTCGGGGATCTTTTCTCCATGTTGTTTGGCTATTGTCTTCTTCATTCAGAACCATTGTGCGGAATTTATAGCAGGTGAATACCTTGCCGTGTAATCCTGTGCGTTGCTGCCTGAATAAAATGGGTCCTTTGGATGTTAGCTTGATCAGCAGCCCGAATACGATATGCACAACCGGAAGTATGGTGATGACTACAATTAGGGAGAAGGCTATGTCGAAAGCCCGCTTTAGAATGCGGTTATAGATTTTCTGTAATGGTTCGGGACGTATGGCGATAACTGGGATCGATTGAAGGGAGTGCAATACAAGTTTGCGTTTGATGTATCCGTAGAAATCGGGGATCAGAAAGAATCGGATCATGTTGCGTTCCGCAAAGTTTACGAGCTGAATAATCTCGGTTTCAGCATTATTGGGTAATGAACAATAAATCTCATCGACATTATTATCTGCACAGAATTGTTGAATATCGGAAGTTCGTCCCAGATATCCAAGCTCTTTGCATTCGGTGATCGGATTGTCTCCGAATTGACCTAGTATCTTATATCCGTAAACACTCGATTTCAGTTCATTGAAAATACCTATAGCTCCTTTCCCGGTTCCGGCGATGATGATTCTTTTGTAGTTGTGTCCCCTACGTCTGTTCCATTTGAGCGCACTCCGTACTATTATATGCCACAGTAAGTATATAAATGCTATGCCGAAGTAATATAATATCCAATTGAGAAAATCGAGGCTTCCAATACGGAAGAGAAAAAGCCCTGCTGAAAGTAATATATAATATAGAGTTATAAAGCTCAGGCTTTTTTGTATGATCTTATCGAAGAATACGATATGTCCTTGGAGAAACTGCAGAGGGATAAGGTTTGCCGTGATGAAATAAACCAGGTTGATCAGAAGAAAAGTTTCAACAAGCTGCGGCTGGTTCGAAATAGATACAGGAATCAGCCAACCGAGTACAATAATTGTCAGATTAATAGTGATAATATCACCCAACCTGATGATCCATTTTATTAAATACCCTAATCCGTCCTTTTTTTTCAATATTTCCAAACCTTACCTTATTAAGTAATATAAAGCCAGAGACTTTATATTGTAAATTCTTCAGGATTGTTCCGCTGGTATTCCCTTGATAATAAAGATAAAATAACTCCCGTTACAGCTATGCTGGCCACTGTTGCCCAGACGGTGTTTCCTGTTCCAAAACTTTCGAGCCGGTCATATACCGGTGTCGAGTGGAACTTATAGTATAGAGCCACGCTCAGAGCATTATTTAATGTATGTACTATAACCGGAATCCAAAGGTTGCCCGACCAAAGGAAGATATATCCCAATAAAGCACCTAACAGCATACGTGGAACGAACCCGTAAAACTGGAAGTGTATAAAGCTAAAGATAAATGCTGTAATCCAAACAGTGACATGTCGGTTGTGGCATATTTTTTTTACTAATTGCTGTAATGATCCCCTAAAGAAAAATTCTTCGGTAATGCCGGCAGCCACTGCTATAACTATAAAGTTAGCAATCACCACATCGGGAGAATGATCTGCCATCAGGCGTTCCAATAAGGCAGCCGCAGAGTTTTCCATAGCCTGCATGGATTGTTCGAGTTCCGAAAGCGATTCGGGCAGTGTCATCATTTTATTATAGTATCCAGTGAAGGATATAAGCGGCTGGATGGCTACTATCAGAATGATTGAATAGATCAACACTTTCAGATTAACAGCTTTCTTTATCTTGAGGTACTGCCATCCGTCTTCATTAAAAAGATAAGCGCACAGCAGAGCCGGAACCAAAAAAATGAATACGGATTGGAACACCTGCATTACACGAATGAAGTTAAGAGAATCTATTCCTCCCATGACTGGAGCCAGAATGCTAATAAAGACAATACTCAGAAGGAGGCCTGTGAAACTGAAAAGCAGAAGGAAGAATAGCTGAGACCAGCTGCTCATACGTAAAAATATCTCTTTATTCATTTCTTCGATTTTGATTCGTTAAGGCGCAATACTGTAATACCTGTGCCTCTTGTCTGTTTATTACAGTATGCAACAAGAGAATTACTGTCAATCCATACTTTGCCGGCTTTGCTCGATGCATGTATGAAGGTGAGCTTGCCTGCTGTATGATAAGCAAAACCTATATGAGTATAATCGAGTCCGGCAATACTTGTTGCGAATATCAGTATATCTCCGTCTTTGATGCGGTCGGAAAGACTGCCTATATTTTGTTTGAGGACTACATAATGTCCTCCGCGTTTGTTTATATTTTGTTCGGCTGCTACTATCTTCCGAAGCATTTCGCTGTCCTTCTTTAGAATTGTATAAGAATTGGGGTGTGATGACATGTAATTGATTTTACGGTCGTCGAGAATACCTCCTAAGTCTTTGCTTTCGTCTTTAAATAGCCCGTGTTTCTGATTCTCATACACCCAGTCTGTCATGTAATGGAGTCGCGATGAATAATCCTGAATAATGCCATTGCGGTAGCGTATGTTCTGAAGCTGTTTGCAAAAGTTGGAGAATGTAGGAGCCCCCGATTTGATGGTGCGGCTCAGAGCCATACAGGATTCAACAAAGGTTGTACAATCAAATTCACGCAGATTTACTCCTAATCGCTCCTGATCGCTTTTCTCCAGAGTATGCGAAACATACGGTGTGTTCTGAAAGAACAGAGCTGTCTTTACAACGAGTTCGTTTATCGGTAGATTGGATTGTGACTTGAGAGAAGTGACATACTTATCGAAAATCAACGAATCCTGCTTTGTATAGCTAACCTGAGCTTGGCTAGCACTACAACATGCCAGCAGCAGAAAAACAAGGTAAAGTGTTCTTTTCATAAATTTATATCTTTTGACGTTGTAGGGGCGAAAAATCTTTCGCCTGTTATTTATTGAAGGCGTATAATTATACGCCCCTACAAGATGTTGATCAGGCTTAACTAAGTCCCTCTATCAATCCATTTGCGAGATCTATATGGTTAGCCTGTGGTACTTTTGGTAATCCCGGCATACGCATAATAGGCCCTGCTACTATAACAACAAATTCGGCTCCGTTGTTGATGACAATATCATTGATAGTCAGTCCGAAATCTTTTGCCACACCATACGCCTTCGGGTCGTCCGAAAACGAATATTGGGTCTTGGCTATACAGACCGGATAATGTTCTATTTCGGTGCCTTGTACCAATTTCAATATTTTGCGTGCGGCGGCACTGTACTCGATAGATGATGCTCCGTATATTTGTTTAGCTACTTTTTCGACTTTTGTCTGTATCGAGTCAGAGTCTTGATAAGTAAAGTTTAACTCTCCCGAAGGATTGTTTTCTATTGTTTCTACCACCAGATTGGCCAGATCAACAGCTCCTTCTCCACCATCGGAGTAGGCTTTATTTATCGCTATAGCTATTCCCTGAGATTTGCAGTGCTCTATAACAAGATCGGTTTCGGCTTTGGTATCGGTTCCGTATTTATTGAAAGCCACGATAACGGTCTGTCCGAAGGATTTCATATTTGAGATATGTTTATCGAGATTAGCCAATCCGTTTTTAAGACCTTCGATATTTTCATTTTTAATATCTTCCTGAGCTATTCCACCGTGCATTTTCAGCCCTTGTGCCGATGCTACAATGATCGTTAATTTGGGTGTTAACCCCGCTTTACGGCATTTGATATTAAAGAACTTTTCTGCACCCAGATCTGCTCCGAATCCCGCTTCCGTTACCACATAGTCTGCATGGCTTAGTGCCACTTTGGTTGCTATTACCGAGTTGCAGCCATGTGCGATATTAGCAAAAGGCCCTCCGTGTACAATTGCCGGATTGTGTTCGGTTGTCTGCACCAGATTCGGATTAATGGCATCTTTAAGCAGTACAACAATTGAACCGGCTATACCCAGATCTTTCACAGTGAAAGGCTCGTTTTCGTATGTATATCCGAGAATGATCTTTTCAATACGGCGTCTCAGATCTTCGATGTCTTTCGACAGACAGAGAATCGCCATGATTTCCGAAGCCGGAGTTATATCGAAACCCGATTCGGAAGGGATGCCGTTGGCACTACCTCTCAGACCTGTTACCACATAACGTAAACTACGGTCGTTTATATCGAGTACTCTTTTCCATAGTATTTCTTTTAGTCCTTTTCCTGTAGATCTGTTTTGGTACAAGTAATTATCGAGCAAAGCCGAGATCATATTGTGAGCCGAAGTTATCGCATGAAAGTCGCCTGTAAAGTGCAGGTTTATATCTTCCATCGGCAGTACCTGTGCGTATCCTCCTCCGGCAGCTCCGCCTTTCATCCCGAAGCAAGGCCCCAGTGATGGTTCACGGAGTGCTACGACTGCTTTTTTGCCGATTTTGTTTAGTCCGAGAGTAAGACCTATTGATACTGTTGTTTTGCCTATTCCGGCTTTTGTGGGGGTTATGGCTGTTACTAAGATAAGATTGCTCTGAGATATCTGCTGTTCATTAATCAGCGAATATGGTATTTTCGCCATGTATTTACCATAATTATGTACATGGTCTTCATCAATGTCAATTTGTTTAGCAATATCAATAACCTTCTTTAAATCAATGCTTCTGGCAATTTCAATATCAGTTTTCATAAAATAAACGGTAGGGATCTTTTTGTTTTTTCGTTATGCAAAGATAATTAAAACTTTTATCTGCAATTTAAGGTTTTAGACCTTTTTGTTGCCTAAAAGAAACGAAGAAGATATGCTCTCCTGTTTTCTGAAATTTTATCTATAAGGAAAAAACACTTTATAATTATGGCAAAATACACAGAACAACTAGGCAAGAAAATAGCAGACGCAATAGAACAGGATGAATATACATTGAGTGAAATCTGCGCGATGTACAGCATCAGCCGTAAAACATTTTATCAGTGGGTACGAAAGTACTCCGATTTCAAGGAAATGATAGATGATGCCCGTGCAGGTCGTGACGAAAGGTTGGCTCAAAAAGCCCGAAAAATCCTTAAACAAAGATTAGAGAACGGCTATACCGTAACTACAACCCGTTATAAATATGCCGTAGACGATTGTGGTGAGATATATCTGACCGGAAAAACGGTAACCATGAAAGAATATTCAGCAGACGAAAAGACCTTGAAAATGGCGATGGCTAAAGAGGGAGAAATTGAAGAGAAGGTAGAAAATATTCGTGTACCGTGGGAAATCATAGTTCTGAATCAAGAGGCAGCGGATCAACTTCAATTCTTACAAGACAATGGCAGTGGTAATTTCACGGAAGAAGAAATGAAAGAAAGACGAAAAGCACTCAAAGTCAAGTCTGATTCCCCGGAGGCGGAGACAGCCTTTGATGCTTACGATCCCACACTCGACAGGTGATGAGTCAATATGCTAATGCATTAATGAGAGAATAAAGTAACAATAAAAAGTACAAGTTAAGAGTAACTTTTGTTACCTTTTAAGGATAAGATATTATATTTGAGTTTAAGTTAAGCAGCATACATAAATGAACGTATTTAATGACGTATTTTCAAGTAATAACAGATTGTTGCTTTAATCAATAAATAGGTTTTGACCTTAAAAATTTAAATAAGCATATTATGGGAAAGATAGTATCCTTTTATATTTCCGGATTATTATTGATCATGCCATGCGTATTGTCGGCTAATACAGGTAATGTAGTAAAGATAGAGATGCAGCAGCCTGAACGGGTCATACATGGTGCAACCGTTTTGGGTGGTGGCTATGCTAAAGATGGAGCCCGTGTATATTATAAAGGAAAGGAATTGAAAGATGCTTCTGCTTCTTCGTTTGTATATCTGGGTGATGGCTATGCCAAAGACTCGTGGCGGGTATTTTATCGGGGATGGCAGGTCGAGAATGCTTCATCATCATCTTTTCAATGTATGGAGGACGGTTATGCCAAAGACTCATGGAGAACGTATTACCGAGGAGAGGTTTATGATAAAAGTTCATCGGTGAAACCGTTGGGCGGCGGATATAGTAAAGATTCATGGACTGTCTTCTATCGGGGACAGAAGGTTGAAGAAGCTTCGGCATCGTCATTTGAGTATCTGGATGATGGCTATGGTAAAGATCCTTGGAGCGTTTTCTATAAGGGGAGGAAAATTAGTGATGCTTCATCATCTTCTTTTCAGTGCATGCGTGACGGTTATGCCAAAGATGCCTGGAATACCTTTTATCGGGGTGAAAAAGTAGATGGTTCGTCATCGTCATCTACAAAAAATCTGGGAGGCAATTATACAAAGGATACCTGGACTGTCTTCTATAAAGGGCAAAAGATAGAGGATGCTTCTTCATCTTCTTTCGAATACCTTGGTGGCGGCTACGCCAAGGATACCTGGAGAGTATATTATAGGGGAATGGAAGTCAAAGGGGCTTCGTCTTCGTCATTCCAATACATGAGGGACGGTTACGCCAAAGATACATGGAATGTCTATTTCGAAGGACGGATTTCCTCAGACCGATTCTAAGGTCTCAGACCTATTTATTGACTTCGCAAGTATAAAAGTAACGGTCTGTTATTACTTGAAAATATGTCATTAAATACGTTCTGCTACTTAAGAAGAAGGTGAACCCAGATTCTCTTTTATAAACTCTTTGGGTGACATTCCGTAACTTTTAATAAATGCTTTGGTAAAATAAGACGCCGAGTTAAATCCGACCATAAAGGCAACCTCGTTGATACGGAGGTCAGTCTCTAATAAGATTTTACAGGCTTTTTTCAGACGGTAATCCCTTAAATAATCACCGGGAGTTACTCCGCAGATACTTTTGAGCTTGCGCTGTAGATTGGATCTGCTCATGCCTAAGATTTCCGACAGGGATTCGACCGAGAAGTTTTCTTCGGATATATGCTTTTCTATTTCTTCGTTTATTTTATTGAAGAATGTTTCGTCCCGCTTGTTTGAAGTCAGTAACGAATAGGAGGCAAAAGGCATTTTATTAAAGTTTTCGAGTAAACTTCGCCTGTTTTCGAGCATACTCGATATCTGAGCTTTGATATAAAGCATAGAGAATGGCTTTTCGATAAATACGTCAGCTCCCGACCGTAGACCTTCGACTTTCGTCCAGTTTTCGGTTTTAGCAGATAAGAGTATCAAGGGAATGTGACTGTAGTTTATGTCTTCCTTTAGTTTCTTGGTGAAAGCTATGCCGTCTATCTCAGGCATCATTATATCGGAGATAATGAGATCATACACAAGTTCTCCATCAAGAAGGAGAAAGGCTTCTTTGACATCATTTGCAATGTTTACTATGTATTCATTCTCAAGGGACTTTTTAAGGTATGCAGACATATCGGCATTGTCGTCAACAACAAGGATTGTATACCGGCTTTTGGGTTCATTCTGCCTGTTTAATGTTCCGGAAGTTTGATCGTTCTGATCTTTAGTTTCCGGCTTATCCGGAGTATTATCGATTTGTATATCCCGAACGGTAAATGTGAATATCGAGCCGCCACCCGAATTATCGGATACCCTGATCTGGCATCCTAATTTATCAGAAAGAAATTTGACAAGTGATAACCCGATGCCGTATCCGATGTTTTTGTCTTCTTTCGATATCTGATAAAAAGGATCGAATATGAGTTGCTTATTGTTATCGGAAATTCCTTTTCCGTTATCTACGACTAAGACATGGAATGAATTGTCTGTATTAGGTATTAGTTTCAGATCGATTCTGTTGGATGTGTATTTTAATGCATTTGTAAGCAGATTGTCTATTATCTTGGTCAGGGCATCAGCATCAAATGTCACATTGGTATTTACATTTGATGGAGGCAAAGACAGGTTGAACTCGATATTCTTCTTTTGGATAGTCTTTTTGAAGCGGTCATACAGTTCTGTCAGAAATTTATTGAGATTCAGTTTTTCGGCATTGATGATATATTGGCTGGGACTTACGTTCCTGAAATCAAGGAGTTGATTGATCAGAATATTTAGCCGTTCACAGTTCTTTTCTATGATCTCGAGGTTCTGTTTGGTATTGTTTTCGCTGTTGTTGGTATTGATAATTTCTTCCAATGGAGCGTTGATCAGACTTAGAGGAGTTCTGATCTCATGGGCAATATTAGTGAAAAACTCTATTTTGGACTTGAATGCCAATGTCTCCTGCTCATTCTTTATACTCTCAAGATAGTGCTTTTGCTTATTCTTGTTTTTACGGATGAAATAATTTATAGTTCCGTATATGCTAAGAAGGACGAGAAGAGTGTAAACAATGAGAGCGGGTATCGATAGCCAGAATGGTGGCAGTATCTTTATTGATACCGAAGTCCCTTCGTTGTTCCATATATTGTCATTATTAGACGCTTTTACCTTGAAGGTGTATTCTCCGGGAGGTAGATTTACATAGGTTACATTTTGAGTATTGCCGACATAGTTCCAGTCATTGTCTACTCCTTCGAGTTTATACGCATACTGGTTCTTGTTTTGAGAGATGTAGCTTAAGCTGACAAACGAGATTGTAAAAGATGCCTGATTGTATCTCAATTCGATTTTCTGCTTCATGTTCAATTTAGTCTGGAGCTCTTGAGCCAACTGTTCGTTTGTGTCCCCGAGTATATTTATCCGGGTTATTTCGACAGGAGGAATAATAGGATTCTTTATATTGATCAGATCTTGAGGGTAAAAGCAGCTAAATCCGTTTACTCCTCCGAAATAGAGTTTGCCGTCTCTCGATTTATAGCTCGACTTGAAGTTAAACTGATTACTCTGTAAACCATCTTCTTTTGTATACAGTTTATATTGTTCGGGATTAGCGGTGTTAGTGCATACCAGTCCTTTATTACAGCTGAGCCATAGGTTTCCGAAATGATCGTCGAGAATACCGTAGACAACATTGTTGGGGAGTTTATTTGATTCTGAAATATTCGAAAAACGGTCGGTTCTGTAATCATACAAAAATATACCCCGGCCTTCGCTCGAAAAAAGCAGACGCTTCTGGCTGTCTATATAGATGCCTGTGAGCTTACTGCCGACAATCGGATCATTGCCTTTTAGGATCTGGTCATAATATGTCCATTTCTTGCTTTCGTAATTGTATCTGATAACGCCGGTTCCGTATGTTGCTATCCATAGGTTGGAATAGTCGTCTTCTTTCATATCATAAATGAATCCGGGTACTTCGTTGACCCGTGTAAATGAATTCGATTCTTTATGAAAGAGATTAAGCCCCATTGTTGAGCCAGCATAAATGGTTCCGTTGCGTGTTTTATATAACGAGAAGATACAGTCATTATCGAGAGTATTTGCATCCGATATCGAATTTCGCAGATTTTTGATGCTTTTGGTTTTTGTATTATAAATGTCAATGCCTCTCGAGAATGTTCCGATCATCAGATTATCGCCGTCCAGAAGTAAAGCATGCGTATTGTGATAACTCGTCTGTAGCGGCTGGGTTATACGTTTGGTTGTTACATTAAAGTAATTAATACCTCCATCTTCCGTTGCGATCCATATATTACCTTGCGGATCTTCACAAAATTGGCTGACAGCTTTTCCCGAAAGGGTTCCCGGATATCTGTCAGGGTAATATGTTTCGATACTGGATATTGAAGGTGTGAGATAGTTGATCCCGCCGAAATATGTTCCGATCCATAAACCGCCTTCCGTGTCTTTGGATATAGAATATATGTTCTGGTCACTCAGGCTGTGGTGTAGCTGGGGAATATCTATCCGGTAATAATTGTAATTGTTTATATCGAGCAGATACAGTCCGTCGTCAGACCCAACCAGGATATTGTGTTCGGAATAACGAAACAGAGTCCGTATATGGGTTATGTAAGTCGGTGAGCTCTTTGTAAAAAACGACTGCAAGCCGTTATCTTGCTTATTGTAAAGCTTCAGACCATGATCCCATGTTCCCAGCCAAAGGTTGCCTTTGTCGTCTTCATATATTGATAGGGTTTCGTATTCGGTTTCGCTCTTACTGTCAAATAACCCTTTTACCGATTCGAATTGATATATATCTTTGTTGTACCTAAGGAGTCCCATACGTGAACCTGCCCAGATTGTCCCCGATTTGTCTTGATAAATAGTCCAGACTGAACTCCCATCCAGATTGGTTTTTAATACGGGAATCCTTTGGAGAATATGTCGTTTGGGATCATATCTGAAAATACCCTGATGCATACTGCCTATCCACACAAAGCCGTCTTTGTCTACAAGCAGAGAGTTTATTGCACTGGTCATCCGGATCTGTTCTTTTGTTGCAGTTGTTAGTTTGGTGAAAGTTTCGTCGTATGTATTCATCATATATACTCCGGCATCCGTTCCCAGATATATTGTATTGTCATTGACTTGAGCGATACTGCGGATAAAGTTGTTTCCTATAGAATGTGTATTGTCTTTACTATATCGGAATGTACGGAATTTGCTGCCGTCATACCGATTAAGTCCGTCTTTTGTTCCGAACCACATAAATCCTTTTGTGTCTTGCAGCACACAATATACCGAACTTTCGGATAAGCCCGTGTCCACACCTATTTTCTTAAATTGAAAATTGGTGTAATTCTGAGAGTTTGCTTTCGGTATAAATACCGGAAGTAAGAGTATAATGAATATTATGATTGAGTATCTGTTCATATTGATTGGTGCTTTTATAGCTGGGTTACCTTCTATATGTGATGTTAATCAGTTATTTAACCTCAAAAGGTAACAAAGGTTATATGCCAAATTCATTTTTTTTCGATTGTTTCCTTTTCTCATAACTTGTAACTGATAAAAAGGCAACGATTTTTAAGGAGCTTTTTCTGTATAGATAAAATTATTCATAACAGCTAAGGTATATGATGAAAAAAATAAATCAAATATACTAATTTTGGTTTTTATTGTAAAAATTAGGCAAATAATAGTCATTTTTATTATTCAGGACTTGTAGTCTCTGATATTACATCTTTTTGGCTTAAAAAGATTATTAATCTGAATTTTTGTTAAATAGTTTTGTCGTATATCCTTTAAGTAGCAGATAGTCTTTAATGATATATTTCTAAGCAATGACAGGCTTTTTGATATTTATAAGTCTGAGACCTTAAAAGATACCATGTTAAATTTTTATACCTATTAAAATCTGAAATCATGAAGTAGAACCTAATTTTTTCCCGGAAAGAAACTATAGCCTGAATTTAGGAATCCTACGTTTCTATATCCGGATTGTTTTTCTCAAAAGGTCTTAGACCTTAGTTAACCAATTTAGACAACTTAATTTAATGCTCATGTTAAAAAGAATCATTTTATTATCGGTTATATTTTGTACCGCATTTATATCTTCTGTATGGGGGCAAAATATAAAACTGGCGGGAACGGTTGTTGATGATCGAAACGAACCGCTGCCGGGGGTTACTATTGTCGTCAAAGGGGGCTCCCAGAATACCATGTCCGATCTGGACGGAATATTCTATATAGATGTTGCTCCGCAGCAGACACTTGTATTTTCTCTTGTGGGGATGACTCCTCAGGAAATAGCTTATACCGGACAAAAATCATTGAAGGTCGTAATGAAAACCGATGATAAACTCCTCGAAGAAGTAGTTGTTATCGGATATCAGACTATAAAGAAAGCCGATTTGACAGGGGCTGTCTCTGTCTTTAATACGAGCGAAATGAAAAATAAAACGGTTACAGGTACAGTGGGGGATGCCTTGGGTACTCTGCCCGGTGTTTTCGTGCGTACCGCCGGTAATCCGGGAGCGGAAGGTAAAGTCGAAATCAGAGGTACAGGTACTTTCGGAGACAGCAATCCATTATATGTAGTGGATGGTATCGTATCCGGTGCGAACCGTGACTTTAACTTTAACGATATCGAGAGTATCCAGGTCTTGAAAGATGCATCTGCGGCTGCTATTTATGGGTCACGTGCAGGCAATGGTGTTATCATTATCACTACCAAACAAGGAAAAGAAGGACCTATGAAGATAGATCTGTCTTCACAGATGACTGTGCAATGGCTTCCAAAATATGATCTGGTAGGACGTGACAGATGGATTGAACTGAATGATATGGCTTTTGCCAATGGGGGAAAAGCTCCCGCTAATCACTTCGATGGTAATACCGATTGGCAGAATGAAGTATTCAAAACCGGTATAGTACAGGATCATAATATTTCGATATCTGGAGGAGGAAAAACCAACAGGTATTTCTTGTCTGGTAATCTGCAGAGTAATAACGGTACTACAATCGGAACCGACAGTAAGCGTTTCACTCTGAGAAGTAATATGACCTCTTCGAGAGATTTTGGTGATGCAGTTACTTTTCGTATAGGTGAAAATATGGTTTTGAGCCATTATCGAGTTAATGAGTTGAATACGAATCCTATTGTCGATGTATATCGTATGCTGCCTACTATAGCCGTTCATGATCCTAATAATGATGCAAAAGGCGGATATGGTTTCGGTGATGGAAGCAGGGATGTTACATTCGGTACAAATCCTTTTGCCAAAGAAGATTTCGAAAATACAACTAACAGCAACCTGCGTGTAAGAGGAAATGCTTTTACAGAGTTGGAAGTGCTGAAAATGTTTAAATACAAATTCAATTTCGGTTTTGACTTTAGCAATGATAAACATAAGTATTTGCGTAAAGAAGGATATTGGACATATAACCAACCTTACGATCCTTCGTCTTTAAATAGAAATCAGGCTCAGTCCAGAAATCTGGTGTTTGACAATACGCTCGAATTTAACAAAGAATTTGGTAAGCATTCGGTAAGTGCAGTTGTCGGAACAAGTTATCAGGCTTCTAACTACGAGCAGTTGTGGGGTACTAAAAATGATGTGCTCATGAGCGGCGATTCTTATTTTGATCAGTTGGATGCAGCTCTTTCAGGTCCAAAGACAGGAAGTTACAGAAATCAGGAAAAACTGTTCTCTGTTTTCGGACGTGCTAATTATAATTTTGATGATAAGTACCTGTTCAGCTTTACAATGCGTAGAGATGAATCATCTAAGTTCAATCCGAAAAATAATGTAGGTTATTTCCCTTCATTCTCTGCAGGATGGCGTATCAGTAAAGAAAAATTCTTTAACGTAGCTTGGGTTGATGATCTGAAAATCAGGGGTAACTACGGTCGCTTGGGAACGTCAAACAACGGTAAGTACGATTATATTCCTCTTATCGGGGTATTCCCTCAGGTAGTCTTTGGTAATGATAATCTCGAGAATGCCATGACTCAGATTAAACTGGTTAATGAGAATTTGAAATGGGAGATCCTGACTCAGGTAAACTTAGGGTTTGATGCTGCATTCTTGAACAGCAGATTAGGAGTCTCTGCCGAATACTTTATCAAAGATTCAAAAGATGTACTTACCGAGATGCCCATATTATTATCAACCGGTAATAATGGCGGAAATCCATGGGTAAACGCTGCGACTCTTAAAAATACAGGTTTTGAAGTCACTCTGTCTTGGAGAGATAAGGTTGGTAAAGACTTTGACTATAACATAACAACCAATTTTTCGTACCTGAAGAACAGGATAGACAAATTGGCTTACGGATTGGATGAAATTAACCAATGGGATACTAAGTCTAAAGTCGGCCGTTCTATAGGTGAATGGTTCCTGATTAAAACAGATGGTTTATTCAGAAGTGAAGAAGAAGTTCTGGCTCATAAAAACAGTAAAGGTCAGCTGATTCAGCCTAATGCTAAACCCGGAGATATCCGTTATGTCGATTTCAACGACGATGGTCAAATCACTGATGCCGACCGTCAATACTGTGGAAATACAATGCCTAAATTCCAAATGGGAATGAATATGGGATTCCGTTACAAGGATATTGATTTACAGATACAAATGGCAGGATCGTTTGGTAACAAACTATTCAATGGTCCTAGAAGCGGTTATGATATGTTTAATGACAACTCGGGCTACCGTAAAGATTATGATCCATGGACACCCGAAAATCCGAATGCAAAAGATCCTCGTCCTATTTACGGCGATTCCCGCAACAGTAGAGGAGATCAGGACAGATGGCTGGAAAACGGAAACTATTGGCGTGTTAAACAGATTGCTTTAGGTTATAATCTGCCTAAATCATTGACACGAAACTTTTTCGATAATATACGAGTGTACGTTAATGCTCAGAATCTGATCACATTTACTTCGTACAAAGGTCTTGATCCCGAATTTCTGAATACCAATATCTGGGACAGAACTTATGATGGTGGAGCTTTCCCTAATCCTCGAGGAATCACTTTTGGTGCTCAACTTGCATTCTAAAGGTCGCAGACCTATTTTATTGATCAAATAAACAGTGTAATATCATGAAGAAATATATTTTAATACTAACCGTTGCCTTATCACTCGGACTTTTCTCAGCCTGTGATGTGGAACTGGAAAACCCGAATACCATAACTAAAGGAACGTTCTGGAAAACGGAAAAAGATGCACGTTATGGAGTGAATGCCGTATATAATATGTTCTATAAACCCGGAACTTTCAGTCGTTGGATCTGGTTTCGTTTAGATTTGACCTCTGATGAGGGATTCAGCCAAAGTCCGTGGGCGGAGCTGAAAGAATGGACTCAGTTTAATTATACGAACTATAACTTCTGGGAAGGTAATGCCTGGACATACCGTGATTTTTATGAAGCCATATTTCGTGCCAATCAGGTGATAACTTATGTACCCGATATTACTTTTCAAAACGAAGAAGATAAATCGAAGGTTTTAGGTCAAGCTTATTTCCTGCGTGGAATGTATTATTATTACCTGTCTTTGTTGTGGGGCAGTGATGCTAAGAGCCTTGCTATAAATCTGGAGCCGTCAACTCCCGAAATGAGACCTGCAGGACATACCGGAACCGAAGTGTATCAACAAGCTATAGACGATTTGACTCAGGCTGTAAGTATGCTTCCGGAATCGTGGAGTGGAGATGACAAAGGTCGTGCTACAAAAGGAGCTGCTTATGCTTACCGTGCAAAAGTATATATGCAGATGCATAAATGGGCTGAAGCAAAGAATGACCTGAAATGGCTGGTCGAAGGTGAAGGAAAATCATATTATGATTTGACAGCAAATTATTTCGATAATTTCAATAAAGATACCGAAAATAATATAGAATCGGTTTTCGAAATTCAATTCTCAGATATTCATAAAGCTCCTGCAGGAGACGGAGACTTCGATGTTGACCCAAACTTAGGTCTTAACAGAGGTCAGTTTTTTGCCCCTCCCGGAATTGGTTGGACAGATGGCGAGCTTCGTCCTTGGATTGTTACCGAATTTAAGAAAGAAAAGAATGCAGATGATAAATATGATATCCGTTTGAGATATACCGCTTTTTATGAAGGTATGGAAAACGATTTCGAAAATAATAGCAAGATATACAAGTTTACCAGCAATGCCGCGACTTGGGCTCAGAGTAATTATAAAGGACGTGTGTTCTATCGTAAATACGGATCTGATTATTACAGGGATTACGATGACTATCACAATCCTACAAACGTCCGTCTTGTTCGTTTTGCTGATATATTGCTGATGTATGCAGAGAGTATTGTTCAATCGGGCGGAACTGTTGCTGATGCTGCGAAATATGTGGATAGAGTGAGAGCCAGAGTATCTATGCCTCCGTTATCGAAAAATAACTCTGCGGCTCTGGGTAGTCCTGATTTATTTCTGAAAAGACTACAAACAGAACGCGCATTGGAATTGGCGACCGAAGGTCAGCGTTTGGCTGATATCAAACGTTGGGGATTATTGGATAATCAGGCGGGTATTGATGAACTGAAAAGCCGTGATGCGGACTTTAATGGTTTCAAAATCGGAAAACATAACTGTCTGCCAATACCATCGGATGAAGTGAAGAACAACGCAAATATTGTTCAGAATCCTAACTACTAAGTAACAGAAAGTTTTCAATTATGATAAAATCAGCTGTCTTGTTTATCCTTGCTCTTATTTGCGGTATTACCATATCATGCAGTAGTGACAATGGCAATGAAGACCCGCCGATAACAGGCGAGAGGTATAAAGTTCCGTTGGGAGACCCGTTTATCCTTTATTACAATAATATGTATTACGCATATGGAACCCAGTCTGATGATGGTATTGTTGTTTATACTTCTTCCGATCTGAAAACTTGGGAAAAACAGCCGAAACTTGCATTAAGTAAAGACGATTCTTATGCCGACCGTTGGTTTTGGGCTCCTGAGATATATTACATTAAGGAAAAGAACAAATTCTTTATGTACTATTCGGCAGACGAACATATATGTGTCGCTGTATCTGATTCGCCTTTAGGGCCGTTTAAGCAGGACGAGAAAAAGCCCATGTACGAAGGATTTGGTATAGACAACTCTCTGTTTATTGACGATGACGGCAAAGCTTACATCTCGTTTGTGAGATCTGTTGATGGAACCGGAACTCTCGGAAATTCGATCTGGGTAGCTGAATTGGAGAATGATTTGAAAACGATAAAAACAGAAATATTAACACCAGGCCTCCATGTGACGGAGGCTTGGGAAAATGTTTGGCCCAGAGTTACAGAAGCTCCTTTCATTGTGAAGCATGCCGGAAAGTATTACATGACCTATTCGGCTAACAGTTACGAAAGCCCGCTTTATGGTGTCGGTTATGCTATTGCTGATTCACCGATGGGACCGTGGATAAAATATGAAAAAAATCCGGTTTTACAGAAGAATGACGGATTGCAGGGTGTCGGACACAGTGCCATGTTTACAGATAAAGAAGGAAAACTGAGAATTGTTTTTCATGCGCATTTTTCAAATACCAGTATTCATCCACGATTGATGTATGTCAAAGATGTGACGTTTACATCTGATGCTATCCCTGTGATGCAGATTACGGGTGATCTTATAACTCCCGAAACTATCGGATGGAGTCTTTATCAGTAAGATTTTGAATCTTATATAAAAATAGTAAAGAATGAAAATAGGAAAATATATAACCTCATTGTACTTGCTGCTGTTTGCTTTTACCGGCTGTATGGCTCAGAATACATCAGGAGGAGAGATCGTCCCCTTGGGAGATCCGTTTATTATGCTCCATAATAATAAGTATTATGCATACGGAACTCATTCCGATTCGGGTATAGAAGTGTACACTTCGGATGACCTGAAAACATGGCAGAAACAACCTCAATTGGCTTTAAGTAAGGAAGACTCTTATGCCGACCGTTGGTTCTGGGCTCCCGAAATATATTATATCAAGGAAAAGAAGAAATTCTTTATGTATTATTCTGCCGATGAGCATATTTGTGTAGCCCAGTCAGATTCTCCATTAGGGCCATTCAAACAAACGGAAAAGAAGCCGATGCTCGATGGTCAGGCAATAGATAACTCGTTGTTTATCGATCGTGACGGTACTCCTTATATGACCTTTGTGAAATTTGTTGACGGAGACGGTGTTCCAGGAAATTCTATCTGGACAGTTAAATTGAAAGGTGATCTGGAAACAGTACAACCGAATACATTGATACCATCACTTCAGGTAACCGAAGCTTGGGAAAACATTTGGCCGAGAGTTGTAGAAGCTCCTTTTATTGTGAAGCATAAAGATAAATATTATATGAGTTATTCGGCTAACAGCTACGAGAGCCCTTTTTATGGGGTGGGTTATGCAATAGCCGATTCTCCCATGGGGCCATGGACAAAGTATGAGAAAAATCCTATTCTGCAAAAGCCTTCGAGGTTACAGGGTGTCGGGCACAGTGCCATGTTTAGAGATAAAAAGGGAAAACTGAAAATTGTATTTCATGCGCATCATTCCGATACGTCTATTCATCCAAGAGGCATGTATATTATGGATGTAAAATTCACGAATGATACTGTTCCTGTTATGACAATCGGAGGTAAGATTACCGAATGCAGACTTAAAAAATAACAATAGATGAAAGCAATAATAACGATTATCTTGTTTGTTTTTCTTTTTCAGGTAGATGGAAGGGGGCAGGCTGCTAGAGCCTGTCCTGCCGACCGCCCCCTAATTGAGTGGGATTATTCTACTATGAAGAAGCTTGCAGATACGGGAGGATATCCGAGGATGAAAAAACTCGCAGATGATTCTTTATTGATAATTTATCAGGACTATCTCGGTGATGTCGATTACAAACGCAGTTATGATGGCGGCAGAACCTGGTCGGAGCCATGCCGAATTTTCACACAGTTTGTATACTCAGATCTGAAAGGCGAAAGTACAGTCGTGAAAATTGCTAATCCGGAGATATATCAATTGAAGAATGGAGACCTTGTTGTTGCCTGCAATTACAGACCTGAAAAAGAAGAAATAGCACCTTATGCTATAGTTATAAGGCGAAGTATTGATAATGGCAAGACATGGCTGGCTCCCCAGCTGCTTTATAGTGCGGCTCCCCGTTTCAAGGACGGATGTTGGGAACCGTCTTTTTTACAATTACCCGACTCGGAATTACAAGTATACTTTGCCAATGAAAATCCATACAGGCAATCGGATGAACAGGAAATATCCGTACTGAGTTCGTATGACAATGGCAAAACATGGACGGAAAAGCCCCGTACCGTATCTTTTCGGAAAGACAGAAGGGATGGAATGCCCGTTGCTACAATTATTGGTGATGAAATAGTAGTAGTTATAGAAGATAATAACATTGATCGGTTTAAACCTTATATCGTACGGAATAAGCTTTCGGAGAATTGGAAATCTCCGGTTCTCGCAGATTCCGGACTGCGTGAATATTGTCTGATCGAACAAATGAATGATTCGGTATATATGGGTGCTCCATACATATTGAGATTGCCCCATGGGGAAACCCTTATTTCATATCAGACTAATGAAAATCGACAATCCGATTGGGAATTTTCTACAATGGAAGTTGCTATAGGTGATAAGTCGGGGCGGAGTTTCGGTTGTCGCACACAGCCTTTTCCCGTTCCTTTAGATAAAGAGGCAAAATGGGGTTCTCTTACATTGGTAAATGATTCTACAGTAGCCGCATTGACTTCTTCGAACAGAGATTCGGAGAAAATAGCACCGTGGATTATATTCGGGCATATTAAGTATGGCGATTAGTCAGACATAAGTAAGAGAAAGTGTTTAATGATATATTTTCAAGTTATAACAGGCTTGGGTTGTTATACTTGCTAAAGTAATAAATAGGTCTGCGACCTGAATGGAGGAATTATATATGAGTAAAAAGATTTTAGTGGTAATGGCTGCTGTATTGACGTATTTTTCGGTAAATGCACAACAAGTACAGCAGGAGTATAAGTTGACAATGAAGACGCCCGGTAATCCATCGGTTACGTATGACCTGAAAGAATCGAATGGTCAGTTGACTGCAGGGCAATCTTTGCCTTTGGCTATCAGTCGGAATGTAACCGTAAACGGAGCATCTCAAAGGATAGAAATAACTATCAAGGCAAATGAATTGGCATATTATAGCTTGGAAGAAATATATAAACTGGGCTCGTTCGGTCACGATGATTGTCTGTTTTATATGCCGGGATTCTGGTATCGCCGTAATCTGAGATCACCGAAAGAAGCACCATCGTGGTATGTCAGTGACAGTTGGCAGGTGAGAGAAGACCGCCTGAGTACTCCGCTGACAGGTATATATAATGAGAAAACCCACGAATATTATACTGTCCTAAGGATCGATAAATTCGACAATGAGAGCCAGCCCTGCCATACATCGGGAGAGGTGATTCTATCAGGAAAAACATCCTTGGGTTATACCGGATTCAGAAATGTATCGGGTAAATCGGCTTTAGTTTTCGGATTCCCATATAGTGAAGCTCCCAAAACATATATCCGTAAGCTGACGTTGGATCCTTCGGTTCAGGCTTTCGAAAAACTCGATAAAGGGGAAACCCGTAAATTGGTTTGGGAAATAACAAACGGTACGGCTCCCGATTATTCTGCTTTTGTAGCAAATGTCTGGAATTATTCGTATGATACATATAAGCCTGCTGCATTTCAGAATGCAATGTCTGCTGCTGAGGCGAAAAACGTATTGTCTAATTTTTTCAAAGAGAGCTATATGGATAAGTACGATCTGAAGTATTATTCGGGAGTACATATGAGAACCGATGATTGCGAAAGTACAGGTTCGGTAGAGGTCGGATTCGTAGGCAGGGTGCTGCTTAATGCCTTTAATGCTCTGGAATATGGCGAAACAATGAATCGTCCTGATCTGGTGCAAAATGCGAAGAATGTATTTGACAGTTATCTGAAATATGGATTCACACCGAATGGTTTTTTTCGTGAATTTGTTGATTATTCACATAACGATGAAACTAAAGTATACAGCATCCGCCGTCAATCCGAAGGGGCATTCGCTATCCTTAATTACCTTGAATATGAAAGGCGCAAAGGGATCAGCCATAAAGAATGGGATTCTAAAATGGTTCATTTATTAGATAACTTACTGAAATTGCAGGAAGAAAACGGAAGTTTTCCCCGTAAATTTGATGATAACTTTGCTATTATCGATGAAACAGGAGGCAGTACACCTTCTGCTACATTACCGTTGACAATGGCATATAAATATTTCAAAAATAAAAAATACCTGGAGAGCGCACGTCGTACGGCTGTATATCTCGAAAAGGAACTGATATCGAAAGCCGATTACTTTTCATCTACTCTTGATGCCAATTGCGAGGACAAAGAAGCATCTTTGTACGCATCTACCGCCATGTATTATCTTGCGATGGTGAGTAAAGGGAAGGAGAAAGAACATTATATTGATTTATCGCAAAAAGCGGCATACTTTAGTCTTTCGTGGTATTATATGTGGGATGTTCCTTTTGCTCAGGGGCAGATGCTGGGTGATGTCGGTTTCAAATCGAGAGGATGGGGGAATGTTTCTGTCGAAAATAATCACATTGATGTGTTTATCTTCGAGTTTGCCACTGTACTCGATTGGCTTTCGAAAGAACGGAAAGAACCCCGATTTGCACAGTTTTCGGCTGTTATCAAGAGTTCTATGTTACAATTGATGCCGGTAAAAGGACATATGTTCAATATAGGCAAAGTCGGATATTATCCCGAAGTGGTACAGCATACTAATTGGGATTATGGTAAAAACGGAAAAGGTTTTTATAATGATATCTTTGCTCCGGGATGGACTGTCGCTTCTCTTTGGCAGATGCTGAGTCCGGATAGAGTTGAAAAGTATTTTAAATAAAAATAAGTATAAAATATATGATCAGGCAGTAGGCTGATATTTGTCCTGCTGCCTATTTTCCTTGAATTCAGATTTTCTTTCAAATGGGAGCCTAAAAGATTTTAAGTAACAGCAAGTATTTAATCATATATTGGGGGGGAAACAGCCTTTAGTTGTTTTACTTATCAAAGCAATAAAAAGGTCTGAGACCTTGAATATCTAAGACTGACATGCCATGAATAAAATATTTTTAACCTTTTCATTACTATTCTTTGCCGTAGGTTGTGTGTTTGCCCAAAAAACATATCCCTACAATGGTTTAGATTCTAATATGGGAAATCTATATAGATTGTCAAATGCAAAAACACGGTCTATCAGTCCCGAAAATTTTACCGGAGAAAAAGGTAAAGGAGGAATGGCTGATCCTGTAAAAGATAAAGACAAACGAAATATAGCAAATGCAGCTTATCCTGCACGGGATTTAGGACAAACCTGGAAGGTAAATCCATATATAAAAATAGCAGGAGGAGAAGTTTTTACTATAGCGGAGATGGACGGACCGGGGGCTATACAGCATATTTGGATGACACCGACCGGCAACTGGCGTTCAACAATTATCCGTATTTATTGGGATGGAGAGACAACTCCTTCGGTAGAAGCTCCTGTCGGAGATTTCTTTTGTATGGGATGGGGGCAGTATGCTCCCTTGTCATCGTTGGCAGTATGTGTAAATCCTGGTAGTGCCTTTAATTGTTATTGGACAATGCCTTTCCGAAAGAGTTGTAAAATTACAATGGAAAATATTCTGGATGAGGAAATGACCTTGTATTATCAAATTGATTATGCATTGACAGATGTACCTGAAGATGCCGCCTATTTTCATGCACAATTCCGCCGTACGAATCCAAATCTGACTTCTGATTATACAATGATAGACGGTATTAAAGGAAAAGGTCATTATGTGGGTACTTATATGGCTTGGGGTGTAAATAATAACGGATGGTGGGGCGAAGGCGAAATCAAATTCTTCATGGATGGAGACAGTAAATTTCCTACTATATGCGGAACCGGAACCGAAGATTATTTCTGCGGTTCATATAATTTTGACCGGAATGGGAAATACAATGAATTTTGTACGCCGTATGCCGGACTTCATCAGGTGATTCGTCCCGATGGTTTGTATACGTCGCAACAGCGTTTTGGACTTTATCGTTGGCATATAGCCGATCCTATCCGCTTTGAAAAAGAGTTGCGTATAACTATTCAGGATTTAGGATGGAAAAGCGGAGGGAGGTATCTGCCGCAGAAATCAGATATAGCCTCAGTTGTCTTTTGGTATCAGACCGAACCGCATAATCCGTTTCCTAAATTTCCTGATTGGTCTGAACTGGAAACAAATTAAACAGACCTTTAAATATAAAAACGACTTGAATATTTACATAAAATGAAAAAGATGAATATATTTTTGCTCCTTTCGCTCCTAACATTCTTTAATTGTTCGGATAAGAAAAATGAAACAGAGATAGATAATCCTCCGATCAAGGAAACATATTCTAATCCTATATTGAACTTCAGTATGCCCGACCCGACAATAATGAAGGCGGATAATGGCTATTTTTATTTGTATGCAACAGAAGATGTCAGAAATGTGCCGATATATAAATCGAAGAATTTGATAGATTGGGTCAATGTCGGTACGGCTTTTACGGAATCAACACGTCCTACATTTGAACCTAAAGGTGGAATCTGGGCCCCGGATATAAATCAAATAAACGGTAGATATGTTCTTTATTATTCGATGTCGGTATGGGGCGGCGAATGGACATGCGGTATAGGAGCAGCTGTTGCCGATAAGCCCGAAGGATCTTTCACCGATCAGGGTATGTTATTCAGAAGTAACGGTATCGGTGTGCAAAATTCAATCGATCCCTTTTATATTGAAGATGCAGGTAAGAAATACCTGTTCTGGGGTAGTTTTAGAGGAATATATGCGATTGAATTATCGGACGATGGCTTGTCTGTTAAGCAGGATGCTGAAAAACAAAAAATTGCAGGTACGGCTTTCGAAGGAACATATATCTACAAGAAAGACGGATATTATTATTTATTTGCTTCTATTGGTTCGTGTTGCGAGGGAGTCAATAGTACATACCGCTTGGTTGTCGGACGATCTCAGTCTCTGTTCGGTTCTTATACCGACAAGTCAGGTAAAAGCATGCTCGATAATAACTATGAACTTGTGATCGGACCGAATGACAGCTTTGTAGGTAACGGTCATTGTTCGGAGATAGTACATGATGATGCCGGTAACGACTGGATATTTTATCATGGTGTAGATAAAAAACGTCCAGAAGGTCGTGTCCTCTTGATGGATCAGGTAAAATGGGTAGACGGATGGCCTGTAATAAATAACGGTTCTCCTTCGTTGGAATCTCCTAAACCGATATTTAATAAATAATGACATTCAACAATAAATCAATAAATTATGAAAAAAGGATTATTTGCATTAGGCATAACAGCACTTATGTTGTCAACATCCTGCAAGGAACAGAAAGAGAGCCTTGCTTTACTTGACAAGGCTGCTTTTGAGCAGGAGTACAACGGTAAACAAATTTCGCTATATACATTACACGCAGGTGATATAACCATGCAGGTGACAAACTTCGGGGGACGTGTGGTTTCGCTATGGGTTCCCGATAAAGATGGCAAATGCGAGGATATTGTACTGGGGCATCCCGATATAAACAAATATATAGCAACGGAAGGTGAGCGGTTTCTGGGACCTGTAGTCGGGCGATATGCAAATCGTATAGCAAAGGGGCAATTTGTACTGGATGACATACCTTACCAGCTACCGATAAACAACAATGGACAAACTTTACATGGTGGTCTGCATGGACTCGATATGGTTGTTTGGAATGTAGATAAAGTGACGGATAATCAGATTGAATTGTCTTATATTTCTCCTGACGGAGATGAAGGTTTTCCGGGGCAGCTGTCTCTGCATATGACTTATGCCCTGACTTCCGATAACGAATTTAAGATAGAATATAAAGCAGATACTGATAAACCGACTATTATTAATCTGTCTCATCATGGATTATTTAACCTTAAAGGAGAGGGTAACGGTACTATATTGGATCATGTATTGACTATCAATGCCAGTAATACAACTCCTGTTGACAGCGTTCTTATTCCTTCGGGTGAAATTGCTTCGGTAGAAAATACACCTTTCGATTTTCGTCAGCCAAAAGCTGTCGGAGAACGGATTAATGAAGATAATCAACAGCTGAAAAACGGTTCGGGATATGATCATAACTGGGTGATAGATCGCAAGAGCGACAAAGATGTAGAATTTATTGCCCGCATTTATGAACCTGTGAGCGGACGCCAGATGGAGGTATATTCCGATCAGCCCGGATTACAGTTTTACAGTGGTAATTTCTTTAATGGAAAGGTTAATGGTAAATCAGGTAAAGCTCTGAACTATCGTGAAGCTTTTGCCTTGGAAACCCAGCATTTTCCTGATAGTCCCAATCATGCAAACTTTCCGTCAACCCGTTTAAATCCGGGTGAGATTTATACTCAGACTTGTATATATAAATTTTCGGTAAAAAAATAAGGATTTAGACTTCGCTTCAGCGATCTCAGTTAATGTGTTGATTATATTTTGGAAGAATGTAAAAGAGAATCTCTATTTTACCTTCAGGGTCTTTTATGTCTCTTTTTATAAGCAAATGAAAGTATTTAATGATACATTTTCAGGTCATAAGAGGCTCAGATTATTATACTTGCCAAAGCAACAAATAGGTCTGTGACCTTAAAATAGAATATATTATGAATAAATTATTAGCAACAACTATTTTAGTATTCGGATCTTTAGGGTGCTTATTTGCACAATGGAAGCCCGTAGGAGATAAGATAAAAACCGATTGGGCGGCAAAGATTGATGTAACCAATGTTTTGCCTGAATATCCGAGACCAATCATGGAACGCTCCGATTGGAAAAATCTGAATGGGCTATGGGACTATGCAATTTTACCCGCAGGAAAAGCTGAACCTCAGACATTCGATGGGAAGATATTAGTTCCTTTTGCTGTCGAATCCAGTTTATCCGGAGTTCAGAAAAATGTAGGAAAAGATAATGAATTATGGTATCATCAGACCTTTACAATACCATCGGATTGGAAAGGGAAAAGTATCCTTTTGCATTTCGGGGCTGTTGATTGGAAAACAGAGGTTTTTGTAAACGACGTAAAAATAGGAAGCCATACGGGCGGTTATACTCCGTTCAGTTTTGATGTGACTCCTTATTTGACTACAGGCAGACAAAAGTTGGTAGTAAAAGTTTGGGATCCTACAACAGACGGTTTTCAGCCGGTAGGTAAACAGCATACCAATCCTCATGGCATCTGGTATACACCTGTAACGGGTATTTGGCAGACTGTATGGCTCGAACCGGTAAGCCCTCAATATATTTCACATATTAAAGCGATACCCGATATTGATAAGAATCGGTTATCAGTAGCCATTGATGCCGAAAATGTAAAATCCGCAGATACTTGGGAGGTTACCGTAAAGGACGGAAGCAATGTTGTATCTAAAGCAAAAGGGGTAGTCGGACAATCGCTGGATGTCAGTATAAATAATGTGAAGCTATGGTCTCCCGAGTCTCCTTTTATTTATGATCTGGAGATTGCTTTGTTTTCGAACGGAAAGCTTGTGGATAAAGTGAAAAGCTATTCAGCGATGCGTAAAATATCAACCAAGAAAGATGAAAATGGAATTGTACGCATGCAGTTAAACAACAAGGATTATTTCCAGTTCGGACCTTTGGATCAGGGATGGTGGCCCGATGGCTTGTATACTGCTCCAACCGATGAGGCATTAGTATATGATATTAAGAAGACTAAAGATTTCGGGTTTAATATGATTCGTAAGCATGTGAAGGTAGAGCCGGCGCGTTGGTATACCCATTGCGACCGTATCGGGATTCTTGTGTGGCAGGATATGCCCAACGGCGATAAATCTCCCGTATGGCAGAATCACAATTACTTTAATGGTACCGAATTGAAACGTTCTCCCGAATCGATTGCAAACTATTATAAAGAATGGAAAGAGATCATAGACTGTTTGGTATCCTATCCTTCTATCGTTACCTGGGTTCCTTTCAATGAAGCTTGGGGACAATTTAATACTGTCGAAACTGCTGAATGGACAAAAGCTTACGATCCTTCGAGATTAGTGAATCCTTCGAGTGGAGGCAATTTCTATTATACAGGCGATATTTTGGACTTACACAATTATCCCGGTCCTGATATGTATTTGTATGATGCCCAGAGAGCGAATGCGCTAGGTGAGTATGGAGGTATAGGTCTTCCTTTGGATGGGCATTTGTGGCAGCCTGACCGAAACTGGGGATATGTTCAGTTTAAGAATGCTAAAGAGGTCACTGATGAGTATATTAAATATGCAGAACAATTGAAGAAAATGATCAAAGCCGGATTTTCCGCTGCAGTATATACCCAAACGACTGATGTTGAGATAGAAGTAAACGGCTTGATAACTTATGACAGAAAGGTTGTTAAGGTAGATGAAGATCGTATCAGAAAGATCAATCTGGAGATTTGCAACAGTTTGAATAAATAGATCAAATATTCTGATTTGATGAAAAATGTATCCCCTGAAAAATCGTTTTTCAGGGGATACATTTTTTAGCATCTAATTACAAAGTACTGTTTTTGTCTCTGTATTCTTTTGGCGTGCATCCGTGTTTTTTCGAGAAGTTTTTGAAAAAGCTGACTCTATTGGCGAATCCTGATTTGAAGATAATCTCATCGATTGTCATCATAGTTTTGATGAGTAGATTTTCTGCTATGTACAAACGTGAATCTCTTATCATATCGCTAATGCTTATATCTCCTATCTCTTTGAGTTTACGATATAGATTACGTGAGCTCATATTCATTTCCGTAGCAATAAACTGAGCCGAAAGCTCTTTATCGGTAATATGTTTATTTATAATTTCAAGTATATCGTTTATCAGTTTCTTGTGATCTTTATGTGTCAGTTTTCCATAAGTGAAATCATAAGCACTCAACGGCGATAAGAAATAGTCCTTCAATGCTTTTTTTCGATTGATCAGCTGTTTTACAGTGGTTTTTAAATATTCTGTATTGAATGGTTTCGTTATATACACTTCCGCTCCAGCATTTATAGCCTCTATCTGACCTTCTACTTCGTGTTGTGCTGATAATAATATTAGCGGGATATGTGCCGTCTTTGAATTCGATTTTAATTTGTATGTCAGGGATATACCATCAGTTTGAGGCATCATTACATCACATAATATAATATCGGGATAGACTTTCTGTAGAATTGAATCAATATCATCTGCTCTGTCCAGTGTGATAATATTGAAAGAATCAGCAAAGATGTCACTTATCAGCCATAGCATTTCTATTTCGTCATCAATTATCAGTATGGTAGGTAAAGACTCATGAAAGGTGTATTTGGGTAAGGACTTGATAACACTTGGTTCATTAATCCTTTTTATATCCGGGAGATTTGTTATTTGCTGGAACTTCGGACTGTTTTCCGGTAAATCAGGGAGAATCACTTCGAAAGAGGTTCTTGCATTTGGTTCGCTTTTTATTTTTATCTCACCTTGTAGCAGTTTTGCCATATTGTTGGATATAACCAGTCCCAATCCATTTCTAGACCAATTATTCGAATCATTTTGATTCTCAAAATTGTCGAGAATGCTGTATCTGTCAAATATTTTGGATATGTCTTCATGCTTGATTCCTTTTCCTGTATTTGATATACTTAGGTGGATAGTATCTTCCTGCTGGAATAATGTAACCTCTATCGATCCGTTGTTGGGTGTGTATTTGAAGGCATTGGATATGAGGTTGGTTGAGATTGTTATAAATAGGTTTTTATCGGTATTCCAGTTTAATGTCTCAGGTATAAGTTTATTTATTACTATCGATTTGGATTCTGTAATATCTTGAAAAGCATTAATTATTTGATTAAGAACCGATGTCAACTCTAATTTCTCGATTTGAGGTTCTTTATACCCGGTTTCGATTCTTCGGAACTCAATAAGGTCTTGGATTAAAGAGTTGAGCCTCTCTGCATTTTGCTGGATTATATGTGTGTATTTTGTTATTTGTTTATCTACATTTTTGATACTTAATATGCGGTTGCATGGTCCGTATATTAATGTGAGAGGTGTACAAAACTCGTGGGCAATATTTGTGAAGAACCGAAGCTTAGACTCGTATACATCTTCTTTATGCTTTTGCTCCAATTGTTGGAGCATGTTATTTTTTTTCTTCTTGGCTCTGATTCTAAACGAGCGGATTATAATAAATATAAAACCGAAGGCTGCGATACAATAGAAAATATATGCCCACACAGACAGATACCATGGAGGTAGCACTTTTATTTTGATTTTATATATCGGGCTGTCTTTGCCTAATATCCGATTATGGTATTTTACCGATAATACATATTCCCCCGGACTGAAGTTGGTAAAAAAGATCTTGTTTGAAGAGCCATTTTCTATCCACTGATTATTCGAACTGTCCAGTTGGTACTGGTAGCTGTAGTTATTGCCGTCTATGTAATCGATCGCAATGAAGGACAGAGAGAAAAAATTCTGATCGAAAGACAATATCAGTTTATCTTCATCATCGCTTCGGGTTATAAAATCATTAATATTATGTTCCTTTCCTAATATTGTCAGGTCGTTGAAATATACAGGCGGCATATAATCATGCTTGACTGCACTGTCTTTACTGATAGCTACAAAACCATTAATACCTCCGAACAAAAGCAAACCTGTTTTATCATCTTTAAATGCTGCACCGTCACTAAACTCAATAACGTCTAATCCACTGAGATTATCGAATACAGTGAAGGAGAAGGTATTGAGGTCATAATTTACAAGACCTTGATTTGTGCTCAGCCAAAATGTTTCGTCAGAATCTTTTAATATGCTGTGGATAACTGTTTGTGGAAATCCCGGGGTTTCTTTCTTTTTATACGAGTTGTTACCTTTATTGTATTCTATCAATCCAAAACTGGTTCCGATAAGATATTGATCTTTCTTTCCTCTTGCTACAGAATAGATTTCATTTAAAGATCTGTTCTTTAATTTACTTACAAAGACAATAGTGTCAATTTTGAACTTTGAGGTGTTTACTGTATAAATTCCCGAGCCCCTGTTTGCGAACCACAAGTCTGTAGGTGTATCAACAAATATCGAGAAAAAATAATTGGAAGATATAGCTCCGTTATTCAATATGATATGTTTATCGGGTGTCAGTATCGGATTATTTCCATGCCATTTGAGATGAGCTCGTATTATACCCATTCCGGCAGTAGCGATCCATAATACAGAATCTTGCTCATGTATATCATGTACATATTTTATTTGGTTCTTATTGTATTCGAGTTTGATAGATTTGATCTTGTTTTCATTCTCCGAATAATAATTAATGCCTCCTTCACTTCCGATCCAAATGCCCCCATGTTTACTCTTGCTGATAGTGTAAATGGAATTATCAGCTAAAGCACTGTTACTTGTTGTATATGCTTCCGTTTTGCAATTGGCCAGATTGGCATTGATATCATAATTATATATTTTTCTTACCCCGTCGCCTTTACTGCCTATCCATAGAGTGCTGTTTCTGTCCAAATACACGGTTCTGATAGGATGTCCCATGTTTAAAGAGGAATCATGTAATTTTACCGAGCGTATAGAGTACAGGTCATTGATATAAGTATAAACACCTTGCCCGTCTGTACCGATCCAGACAATATCCTGATATCGGTCTTTTATAATGCTGAAGACTCCGCAATTTATAGGAAGTTTCTCTTTATAAAACTCATTGCCTTTTGCTCGCAGAACGAGTAGTCCGTTTGTTTTAAATCCTATGAAGTAGTCCTTATGATATTGAGTTATAGTTGATATCTCTCCGTTTTGTTTTATCTCTTTACTCAAACTATAGACAAATCTGAATGATTGGCTTTGAGCTGAGAAAACATATAAATCAGAATTTGAATCGATAATATATGCGTCATTCCCTTCCTGAAAACATTGATTTATCGGGAATTTATGTTTCATCTCTTTTTCTTTAATGATAGATATCTTACCATTGTTTTCAAAAGGGGATATATTATAGCATAAGACTGTTCCGTTTTTATTGATTATCCACATCTTATTGTTGTTGTCGATAAACATATTCTGGATGTCATTAAATTTTATGCCTTTCAAGGCAATCATTTCGAACTGTTTAGTTGATTCTGAATAAAAATAAACAGCATTGTCGGACTGTATTACGAATAGTCTATTGTAGCAGTCTGTATCGGTAAACAAAACTTGATTCTGCATATTGAAGTGTTCTAGTTCCATCAGAGTCAGGTTAACCTTATCAAATCCGTAATATGTCTGTACCCATAATATATTTTCAGTTGTTTCACTTATTTTATCGATAAGGTTTCCCGATAGGACTACTTGTTTTTCCTTGTTGCCGAATGTTTGCACATATCTGCCGTCGTATGTATTGAGTCCGTCACAGGTTCCGATCCACATCAATCCTTTTTTTGATTGGAACAGAGATGTAATAGAACTATTTGATAAGTTGTCCTTATTATTAATCTGCCTCAGATTGTATCCGTATATATGATGGTTGTATAAACAAACTATAATAAATAATAATATGGAATATTTTTTATGATATACCTTTTTCATCTTTTTGTTCTATGTAAATGTGAAAATATCTAAAACAAGAACTTGCTCTTTTAGTATTACAAAGAAATAAGTAAAAAGCAGTTATTCCTATATTAGTGCCTGAAATAAACGGTTTAGGTAGTTAATATATGCGACATTGTAGTTAATATATGCGACATTTTATGTAAAAACAGAAGACATATTATTCCTAAAAAATATAAAAAACTACATTTGAAAAAAATCTAAACTATTTGATGGATGACTATGAAACATACAATTCTTTTTTTTCTGATAAGCCTTATGTCTATGTCTGTAAAAGCAGATGTGGATTCGAAAATGCCTGTCGATTATGTTAACCCTTATATAGGGAATATTAGCCACCTTTTGGTTCCAACTTATCCTACAATACATTTGCCGAATAGCATGTTACGTGTGTATCCCGAAAGAGAAAATTATACAGGCAATAAAATAAACGGGCTGCCTATTATTGTTACAAGCCATAGAGGTAGTTCGGCTTTTAACTTGAGCCCCTTTCAAGGAGATGTTTCCAACCTGAAAAAAGTAATTCCGTTTGGATATGACAATGAGATTGTCAAACCATATTTTTATAGTGTTGATCTGGATGATTATGGTATAAATGCAGATTATGCAGTGTCTCATCAGTCGGCTATTTATGAGTTGTCTTTTACGAATAGCACCCTTCCCCCGTATTTGATGTTAAATTCAGGAAACGGGGAAATGAGTGTTGATGGTAATATTGTTAAAGGATACCAGAAATTACAGAATAATACGATTGTATACCTTTATCTTGAAATAGACAGGAACCCCGAGGATACAGGTGTAATATCAGATAATAAGTTTGATAATTCCAAGAAAGCATCGGATGGTGAGAATGCCTGTGTGGCGTTGAAATTTTCCAAAGGAGTAACCAAACTGAAAGTGAGATATGGAGTATCTTTTATCAGTTCAGAACAGGCTGCGAAAAATCTGCATCGAGAAATAAAGGATTATGATTTGAAAAGTGTTGAATCTAAAGGACGTCGGTTGTGGAATGAAACATTAGGGAAAATACAGGTTAATGGAGATGATGAAGATCAGAAAACGATTTTCTATACATCTTTATACAGAACTTATGAACGGATGATCTGTATTTCGGAGGATGGAAATTATTTTAGTGCATATGATGGAAAAGTGCACAACGATAATGGTATTCCTTTTTATACAGATGATTGGATTTGGGATACTTACCGGGCTACTCATCCGTTACGGATAATAATAGAGCCTCAGATGGAAAGTGCAATGATTAATTCGTATGTGGCAATGACTCAGCAGATGCCCCGTCCATGGATGCCTAACTTTCCCGAGGTAACCGGAGATAGCCGCCGAATGAATTCGAACCATGGTGTGGCTATGGTTGCCGATGCTTATGTGAAAGGGTTGAGAGGTTTCGATTTAGCTGAAGCATATCAGGCATGTAAGGCAGCTATTACCGAAAAGACGTTAGCTCCATGGTCGTCTAAACCTGCGGGTGTTTTAGATAGGTTTTTCAAGGATCATGGTTATTTTCCGTCATTGGCTCCGGGTGAAAGTGAAACTGTTTCCGAAGTACATGGATGGGAGCGTCGTCAGCCTGTAGCCGTAACACTAGGAACGGTGTATGACGAGTGGTGCTTAGCTCAGATTGCTAAATCTCTCAAAAAGAATGATGAATATAAATACTTTTCAGGCAGAAGTCTCAACTATCACAAAATATTTAATACAGAAACGAAGTTTTTTCATCCAAAAGATACATTTGGCAACTTCATGCCCGATCTGGATTATCGTTTTCCTCCCGGAATTGGAGGACGTGACGCTTATGACGAGAATACAGGTTTTGTTTATAAATGGGATGTACAGCATAATATAGGAGATCTTGTAGCAATGATGGGCGGCAAAAAAGCTTTTGTAGATGAACTCGAAAAAATGTATGATACTCCGTTGGGTAAAGGTCGCCCCGATTTTTATCATATTTATGCAGATCATACGGGTAATGTCGGACAATTTTCAATGGGCAACGAACCCAGTATGCATGTGCCATATTTATATAATTATGCCGGACAACCGTGGCGTACCCAAAAACGTGTCAGATCTTTATTGAAGCAATGGTTCAGAAATGATCTGATGGGTATTCCTGGTGATGAAGATGGTGGAGGGTTAACGGCTTTTGTTGTGTTTTCGCAGATAGGTTTTTATCCTGTAACACCCGGTTTACCGATGTATGTAATAGGAAGTCCGGTCTTCAGATCGGTAAAGCTGGATATCGGTAATGGAAAAACCTTTGAGGTTGAATGTGTAAATTATTCACCTGATAATAAATATATTCAGTCAGCATCACTGAATGGTAAAATTTGGAATAAATCGTGGTTCAGTCACGATGATTTGATGAAGGGCGGAAAATTGGTGTTTATTATGGGTAAACATCCTGATAAAGATTGGGCTGCTTCTGATGATGCTCTTCCTCCATCTTTTAGTATGCCGGGAAGCAGGTGATGGGTAAACTTTACAAACAAACTTATTAAATACAATTAATTAATCTAATCTTATTGATTATAAGGGAATAGAGCAGGGATAACTTCCTCTGCAGGCCATTCCTGTGTATTGTCGAATCGGTTTATGTATTAGATATTAAGGTAAATAACAATAATAGAATAGTTAAAATGGCATTGAAAAACAACTTAAAAAAAGCTTTTACAGTCCTTCTTTGTACGATTGCTTTGTCTTCTGTATCTGCTCAAAAGACAACGGAACCAATAGATTATGTGAGTACACTTACAGGTACATTGTCGAAGTTCGAGTTATCCACGGGAAATACATATCCTGCAATAGCGTTACCATGGGGAATGAACTTTTGGGTACCTCAAACAGGGAATATGGGGGACGGATGGACATATACTTATACAGCTGATAAGATCAGAGGTTTTAAACAAACCCATCAGCCCAGCCCATGGATGAATGATTACGGACAATTTTCGATTATGCCTGTCACCGGTAACTTAACTTTCGATCAGGACAGGCGAGCAAGTTGGTTTTCTCATAAATCAGAAGTAGCAAAACCTAATTATTATAAAGTTTATTTGGCCGACTATGATATAACAACCGAAATAACCCCGACAGAACGTGCAGCCATATTTCGTTTTACTTTTCCTGAAACCGATAAGGCTTATGTTATTGTTGATGCTTTTGACAGGGGATCATATGTGAAAATAATTCCTGAGGAAAAGAAAATAGTTGGTTATACTACCCGTAACAGTGGAGGTGTCCCCGAAAATTTTAAAAATTATTTTGTAGTGGAATTTGATAAACCTTTCACATACACAGCATCTGTTGCCGGAGGTATGATAAATTCTAAATCGCTAGAGAGTAAAGATAGCCATGCTGGAGGTGTAATCGGCTTTGCTACAAAACGAGGCGAAATTGTACATGCCCGTGTTGCGTCTTCATTTATCAGTCCCGAGCAGGCCGAATTGAACTTAAAAGAATTGGGTGCGGATTCATTTAATCAAGTGGCAGAGAAAGGTCGTAAAGTATGGAACGATGTATTAGGACGTATTTCTATCGAAGATGATAATACCGATCGTTTGCGTACATTTTATTCTTGTCTGTACCGTTCGGTTCTGTTTCCCCGAAGTTTTTATGAAATAAATGAGAAGGGTGAGACTGTGCATTATAGTCCTTACAACGGGCAGGTATTACCCGGATACATGTTTACCGACACCGGTTTCTGGGATACGTTCCGTTGTTTGTTTCCTTTTCTGAACCTGATGTATCCTTCGATGAACGAAAAAATGCAGGAAGGTCTTGTCAATGCTTATAAAGAGAGTGGATTTTTGCCTGAATGGGCTAGTCCGGGTCATAGAAACATTATGGTCGGAAATAATTCTGCTTCAATTGTATCGGATGCATATATCAAAGGTTTAAGAGGATATGATATCGAAACTCTCTGGGAGGCTTTGAAACATGGGGCAAATAATATGCATCCGAAAGTATCGGCATCGGGGCGTGCGGGTTATGAGTATTATAATAAATTGGGATATGTACCTGATAACGTAGGCTGGGGACAGTCTGCTGCACGTACTCTTGAGTATGCCTATGATGACTGGACTATTTACCAGCTAGGAAAAAAACTGAATAAACCCCAGTCCGAAATAGAAATTTATGCCAAGCGTGCCATGAATTATAAAAACCTGTATAATCCTCAATACAAATTAATGACAGGACGAAGTGACAATGGTGAGTTCGATAAGAACTTTGTCGCTGAAGATTGGAGTGGAGCTTTTTGTGAAGGTAACAGCTGGCATTGGAGTTTCTGTGTTTTTCACGATCCTCAAGGTTTAATAGACCTGATGGGGGGAAGAAAAGAATTTATCACAATGATGGATTCTGTATTTATTGTTCCCGGAAATAAAGGGATGGAAAGTCGGGGTATAATCCATGAAATGCGTGAAATGCAGGTGATGAATATGGGGCAATATGCTCATGGTAATCAGCCTATACAGCACATGATTTACTTATATAATTATGCAGCTGAACCTTGGAAAGGTCAATACTGGGTACGTGAGGTTATGGACAAACTGTATTCTTATACTCCTGACGGGTATTGTGGTGATGAAGATAACGGACAGACCTCGGCATGGTATGTATTTTCGGCATTGGGATTTTATACTGTATGCCCGGGTACCGATCAGTATGTGATAGGATCTCCGATATTCAAATCTGCAACATTGAATCTGGAAAATGGAAAAAAGGTTATCATAAAATCAAATAATACAAGCTCAAATAACCGCTATATAGCTTCTATGAAGCTCAATGGAAAGGTATATACCAAAAACTATCTGACACACAAAGATTTATTAGATGGAGCCAGCATTGTTTTCGATATGTCTTCTGTGCCAAATAAGCAAAGAGGTATATCTCAGTCAGATGCGCCCTATTCGTTTTCGGATGAACTGAAAAGGTAGGCATTATAAACCTAATTTAATTTAATATGAATCTATGAAAAGAAAGAAAGTAAAACAAGGTGTTCTTTCCTCTATTCGGGGATGTATATTATTGGCAGTATTTTTCCTTTCGGTAAATGTCTCCCAATTGTATGCATACAAGGGTAATGAAGTAACTGTGCAGGAGGTCAAGCAATCTAATGTTACAGTGAAAGGGAAAGTACTCGATAGTAAGACTAAAGAGACACTTATAGGAGTCGCTATAATTGTAAAAGGTGTTGAAAAATCGGGTGTTATTACAGACATAAATGGAGAATTTAGTGTAAATGTTCCGTATGCGAACGCAACACTGGTATTTTCGTACCTTGGATATCGTCCGACCGAAGTTCAATTAAATGGACGCAGGCAAATAGATGTTGAACTTACGGAAGATTCCAGAGCCTTGGATGAGGTTGTAGTTGTAGGATATACCACTCAAAAGAGAGAGAATATTACTGGAGCGGTATCTACTATTACTACAAAAGATTTGGTTCAAAGCCCGACCGCTAATATAAACAATGCATTGGCTGGGCGTTTACCCGGTATGATTGTCAATCAGTTTAGTGGAGGTGAACCAGGAGTGGATAAGTCGGAATTATTTATTCGGGGTAAATCTACTTATGGAGATCAGTCTCCCATCGTTATCGTGGACGGTATAGAACGGGATATGTCGTATTTATCGGCAAACGAGATAGAAAGTTTTACTATACTTAAAGATGCTGCATCGACAGCACCATACGGTATTCGTGGAGCTAACGGAGTTATCGTTATTACAACCAAGCGTGGTGAAGCTACCGAAAAGGCTACTGTTAATTTTAAGGCGTCGTTAGGTTTTAACAGACCGACCAAGCTCCCCGAGTTGTTGGGCTCTGCAGACTATGCCATGTTGTATAATGAGGCAAAACGCAATGATGCTTTGATGGAAGGAGGTACGCCTACCAATTTGTTTACTGATCAGGCTATTGCTGATTTCAGAAATGGGTTGGGATATAATAATGATTATTTTGATTACCTTTTTAAAACAGGTATTCAGCAAGAATATAACCTGTCGGTAAGAGGAGGGTCGAAAGTTGCACGTTATTATGTAATGGCAGGGTATACAGATCAGGGAACCAATTTAAAGCATGTCGATTTATCAGCTTTTGATGCTTCTGCATCTTTTAAAAAATACAATTTCAGATCTAATATTGATATTAATATAACAGACAAATTTTGGATTAAATTAGATCTGGGGGCTCGTATGACAGACAGAGGTTCGCCCGGTACATCAGCCGAACGTTTGGTAACCATTGCCATGACCCAGCCTCCCTATCTTCCGATATTTGTAGAGCAGAATGATAATGAATCTAACAGCAAATATTATGTAAATAACCCTAAAGGTATGCTTTATGGTGATCAGATTTATCGGTATAATATCAATGGAGAGCTTACCCGTACAGGATATACCCAACAAAAAGTAACCCAGATAGAAAGCAGCTTTTCTATGGGATACGATCTGGACTTTATAACAAAAGGATTGAAGGTCGCCGGAACTTTTTCGTATGATGATAAGAATGACGAGTGGATCAACCGTAATCTGGGAACTTATGACGATGGATATCGTAAATACCCTAAATATGCCACATTTATGCCTGTTGACAGTGAAGGTGGCAGAGATGTGTATATGACTCCGGGAAATTATGCAGGAGCTTATAAAACCGGAAATAAATATGAAATAGATCAGACTATAGGTAATGGTGTGGATATCAAAAATCCGGCTCATCGAACTTACTATCAATTGCGCTTGACCTATAATAATAAATTTGCGGATAAGCATTCGGTCGCGGGCTTGCTCTTACTCAACCGATCGAATGAAAATGTGTACAGCGGAAGTGAAGGATCGAGAAATGCAAAACCAAACCGTCGCTATCAGGGATTGACCGGGCAGTTCACTTATAATTTCGAAGATCGCTATTTTACAGAATTTAATTTCGGATATAATGGTTCCGAAAATTTCGCGAAAGAAAAACGCTATGGATTCTTTCCTGCCGGTTCTATCGGATGGATGATATCCAATGAAAAATTTATGGAAGGAACCAGAGGATGGCTCGATCAGTTTAAACTGAGAGGTTCTTATGGTTTGGTTGGAAGTGATAAATTACCGGGAGACAATCGTTTTGGATATCTCCAATTTTACGGGGGCTCTAGCGGAACAAATTTCGGATATCCAAGCTTTGGATCGGGTGTGAATGGTTTAAATGAAGGAACACTGGCAAACACTGCTTTGACATGGGAAAAAGCGAAAAAACTCAACTTGGGGCTGGATGCCATGTTTTTGGATCAGCGATTGAAAATTTCATTTGATTATTTCCATGAAGATCGGTATGATATATTGACAACGCTGGATGATGATAAAATGGGATTTCCGTCTATTGTCGGCAAAGATGCACCTCCATTGAATGTGGGCAAAGTAAAGAATCATGGTATAGAGTTTGAAGTTACATGGTCAGATAAGATTGGAAAAGACTTCAGGTATTTCATAAAGCCGAATTTTTCTTTTGCACGTAACAAGTTGATCTATAATGGCGAAATACAATATCCTAATTCGTGGAGAGGCGAAACAGGCAAGTCTTTATATTTGAATTATGTGTATGATTTTGACCATTTTGTGAAAGATCAGGCGGAAGCCGACGCTCTTAATGCTTCCGGATATCAAGGTGTGTTTACAAACAAACTAATTCCGGGAGATGCAGTTTACAAAGATCTGGACGGAGACGGTAAAATAACAGATATAGGAGACCGTAAAGCTATGGGGCATCCTCGTAGTCCCGAGATTCAATTCGGATTGCCGATAACTCTTCAATATAAAGATTTTGATTTTAGTGTGTTATTTCAAGGTGCTTTAAATTCTTCTATCATGCTGAAAGATGCAGCTATTTGGGATTTCCCTAATTTCGATCAGGATAAAACAGGGTCTGTAACTCCTTATCACCTAAAGAACAGATGGACGCCCGAAACTGCTGAAACTGCTAAGTACCCGGCTCTTCATATAGGAACTCATACTAATAATAAGAATTCGAACAGCAGTTTATTCTTGTATGATGGTAAATATCTGAGACTGAAAAACATAGAAGTTGGGTACACTTTGCCGCGTCGTGTAATAAAGTTTGCCGGATTGAGTAATGTAAGGGTATATGCTCAGGGACAAAATTTATTGACTTTTGACAAATTAGGAGATTCGAACCTCGACCCCGAAGTTGGTAATACCAGTGGATATTGGTATCCGGTATTGAAGGTGTTTAATTTTGGAATTGACGTAACATTTTAACAACTGAATGAAGATGAAAAACATTAAATATATATTAAGAAGCTCTCTGCTGGCATGTTCACTGCTGTTATCTTCATGCAGTGATTATCTGGATATGCTGCCCGATGACCAGAAAACCGAGCAAGAGGTGTTTAGTCAGTACAGCTCGGTAAATGAGCTGGTTGCGAATGCTTATGATAAAACCAATGGAGCAAACAGGATACTGACATTTTTCAATCACTTTTCATCGGCTGCTGTTACAGACGAAGCCGAAGGCTCTACTGTGGAAGGAAATATTACTAACCGTTTCAATAACGGAGACTGGAGTATAACAGATCTTCCGGGAAGTGCCGGGCAGTATTGGTGGGATTTGTACGAGGGAATCAGAAAGACAAATGTGATATTATCAGGTGTAGCGAAATATAATACACCTGATAATCCTCTAGGAGCAGGAGATCTGGAAAAACGAATTGGTGAAACATATTTTCTTCGTGCCTATTTTCACTATTTGCTACTTCGTATGTATGGAGAAGCTCCGTATATCGATTATGTAGTAGACCCTAATCAGGCGATGGATTTTAAACAAATCTCGGCACATGAGATGGTTGAGAAAATTATAACTGATGCTCAGGAATCCTATAAGAGAGTTCCTGCATCATGGAATAAATCGTCAGCTGATTTTGGACGGGTGGATCAGGGTGCCTGCCTTGGGCTTATTGCTTCGGCTCGGTGGATTGTAGCTACTCCTTTATATAATGGAGCTGCATCTTATGGATATAAGGGGACCCGTATATTCGAAAGCGAGTATAGTACATATGATGCAAATCGTTGGGTTGCTGTTCGCGATGCCGCAAAAGCTCTACTGGACTTTAAGTTTAATGGAGAACCTCGTTACAAACTTTATACAAGTTATACGAATCAGGATTTTAAAGATGATTCAGGTAATGATATGAACAACTCTACAGTGTATACACGTTTGTGGAAAATGTTTTTCGATCCGGAAGCTTATGCTGATGAATACGTCTTTTTCAGACCGAATGAAAAAGATCAGGGCTGGTTTGGAGATATATTTCCGCCAAGTAAGAGAGGAAGCTCTCGTCTGCAGCCTGTACAGGAGCAAGTAGATGAATATGAGTATATCAGTCCTGATGGATATGGTTATCCAATTTATTCTGATCAGGCAATAAAGGATGGTTATGATGATGGAAATCCTTATATGTCAGTAAAAAGAGACCCTCGTTTCTATCGGGATATTGTATTTCATGGAGCTCCGTTCAGAGATGGAAGTAATAACAAAGAGATTATTAATACCTCTACAGGTTCGGATCGTATAGGAGCATCCAATGCTACGACTACCGGTTATTATTTAAGAAAATGGCTTATAGAATCATATAACTTCTCGGGTAGTTATAAATTGACGGGCGCAATATGGAGATTACCCGAGTTTATGTATATGTATGCCGAAGCGGTAAATGAAATATCAGGACCTAATCAGGAAATTTACGATTTGGTAAATAAAGTGAGGGCACGTTCTTTTATGGCTCCGATGCCTGCCGCCTGTAAAACAAATAAAGAACTGATGAAAGAGTATATCAAGCGTGAACGCCGAGTTGAGTTTTTCTATGAAAATAAGAGAATGTTTGAAACCCGTTTATATCTTGAACCGAATAATGAAACCGAAGTTACAAGAGAGAAAGAATGGTTGGCTTCAGGCACGGATAATACGACTCGTTCTCAGAAATATTGGGCTGTTTATCACAAACCGTATCCCAGAACTCAGCATATGATAAATGGGATGAGAGCAGTGGAGGATCCGAATGGAAAGATTGAGATTAACGGTGTTAAATATCGCATGGAACGCTTCTGTAAGGAAACCCGTGTATTCGAAACGCCCAAACATTATTTGTTCCCGATAATGCAGGCCGAATTACAAAAGTGTCCGACATTAGTACAAAATCCAGGATGGTAACCCTGTATATCCAAACACAGGTATTGATTAAATTAGAGTATTATTAAATATTTGAAACGAAGCGGGGTAGAGGTTATTATTCTATCCTGCTTTATCTCTATTCTTGAATAATAATAAAAGTAAAGTGTTGTTTATGAGAAAGATGAATCTGATAAAATTATTTTTCATATCATTGACCCTAGTGTCGTGTGTAAATTCTTCTCTTTCAGGGAAAGAAACAGACTCGAATAAAGATAATATGTTGCCCGAATGGGCTTTCGGAGGTTTTGTCCGTCCCGAGGGGGTGAATCCCATTATAGAACCCGATTCTACAGTGAAGTTCTTCTGTCCAATGAGAAAAGATTCAGTAGGCTGGGAGGAAAGTGATACATTTAATCCTGCAGCAGTAGTCAAAGACGGGAAAATATATGTATTATACCGTGCCGAAGATAATTCGGCGACAGGTATAGGTAAGAGGACTTCCCGTATAGGGTTGGCTGAAAGTACCAATGGCCTGAAAATGACGAGAGGTAAAACTCCCGTATTATATCCTGCAGAAGACAATGCCAAGGAGTTTGAATGGGAAGGAGGTTGTGAAGATCCCAGGGTGGTTGTAACCGAAGACGGTACATATGTGATGATGTATACTGCGTGGAACAGACAGGTTCCCAGATTGTGTGTGGCAACATCAAAAGATTTGTTGGAGTGGACTAAACACGGACCTGTTTTTGCTCAGGCATACGAAGGCAGGTTTAAAGATCTTGAAAGTAAGTCGGCATCTATTGTAACGAAGATTGTCGATGGTAAACAGATTGTAGCCAAAATTAATGGTAAATATATGATGTATTGGGGCGAAAAAATGGTTAATTTAGCTACATCGGATGATCTGGTCAACTGGACTCCCCAACTGAATGAAAAAAATGAACTGAAAGGGTTGATTTATCCCAGATATAAATATTTTGACAGTGACCTTACCGAATGTGGCCCTCCGGCAATTATAACCGATCATGGCATATTGTTGTTGTATAATGGTAAAAACAGGATAGATGACAGGCGTGACTATCGGTTTAATGCCGGAACTTATAGTGCAGGTCAGGTTCTTTTTGATCTGAATAATCCGGATAAAGTGCTTGCTCGTCTGGATGTGCCTTTTTTCCGTCCTATAGCCGATTTCGAGAAGAGCGGTCAGTATGCTGATGGAACAGTGTTTATCGAAGGTTTGGCTTATTTGAATAATAAATGGTTTTTATACTATGGATGTGCAGACTCCAAGGTCGGAGTTGCAATATATGATCCTGCAAAAAAAACAGCAGGAGATCCGATAGAATAATCTTTATAAATAAAATACGATGAGGAAGAGTTTTTTTTCATTTGTAGCAGTCGTTTTCTGTGTATTCTGTTTGAATGCACAGAATCTCACTGTTGCAACGTTTAATGTTCGAAATGATAGCAATACGGAAGATGCAAAGAACGGTAATGGTTGGTCGCAACGTTATCCGTACATCGCTCAAATGATCCTTTTTAATGGATTTGATGTATTCGGAGCGCAGGAGGTTTTGCATCATCAGTTAAATGATCTGCTTGGCAGTTTACCCGGATATGATTATATCGGGGTGGGGCGTGATGACGGTAAAACAGCCGGAGAGTATGCTCCCATATTTTATAAAAAAGAGAAGGTTGAGCTGATCAAAACAGGTAACTTTTGGTTATCGCAGCAAACCGAATTTCCGAATAAGGGATGGGATGCCGTTTTGCCCCGTATTTGTACATGGGGAGAATTTAAGGATAAAGATGGAAAATTCCGTTTTTGGTTTTTTAATCTGCATATGGATCATGTCGGTGTTATAGCTCGTCAGGAAAGTGCAAAATTAGTTTTATCCAAAATAAAAGAAATGTGCGGAAATGATCCTGTTATACTAACAGGTGATTTTAATGTTGATCAGACTCATGAGAGTTACAGACTTTTGAATGAATCGGGAGTTTTAAATGATTCATTCGAGAAAGCTCAAATACGCTATGCTCTCAATGGTACGTTTAATGCATGGGATCCTGATCTGAAGACGGATAGCCGTATTGATCATGTATTTGTGACAAATTCATTTGTTGTAAATAAATATGGGGTATTGACCGATACTTACCGTTCACCTCGTGTCGATTCAAAAACAGTTCAATCCGGAAATTTTCCGAAAGAAGTATCTCTGAAAGAATACGATGCCCGTTTGTTATCTGATCATTTCCCGGTTCGGGTAGAGCTTACTTTTGATAAGAAAAAGAAATAAGTTATATGAGCTCTGATTGTTTTTTTATCTATATAGAAAGTCATGAGCCAGTCAGTTAGTCAGAAAAAGGTAACTTATGGAAAAACACAGGAAGGTTGTAACTTTTGTAACCTTTTGGGGAAATGAAGATTGGTCAGTGTTAACTGACTTAATAACCCCAAGCCCCATCAGGGATAAAGTGTCACAATATAAAGTGTACCCTTTTCGTGGAACCTTTGTAACCTTTTTTATGTAATGTATTGAATAGTAGTTGAAAGATGTTGAAGTCAAATAGTGAGAATTTATGATGAGGAAAAAGATAATAGTGTTTTTATATACCATAATATTGTCGGTTTGTACGGTAACTGCTCAACAGAGGTTAATTGACTATGTAAACCCGATGGTTGGGACGAAAAGCATGGGGCATACTTTCCCCGGAGCATGTTCTCCATTTGGATTGGTGCAGCTGAGCCCTGATACCGAAATGATCCCTCACAATATAGACGGCAAGTATCAGCCCGATGCCTATAAATATTGTGCGGGATATCAGTATGACGATCCTACTATTATCGGATTCAGTCATACTCACCTGAATGGAACAGGGCATTCCGATCTGGGAGATATACTTATTATGCCTACTACAGGAGACGTAAATCTCGATATGGGATCATCCGATGATAGTTCGAAAGGATACAGGTCTCACTATAGTCATCAGAATGAACATGCCGAAGCGGGTTATTATTCAGTATTGTTGGACGATTATCAGGTCAATGCTGAATTAACGGCGACCGAACGTACCGGAGTTCATCGGTATACATTTCCTAAGGGAACAGATACGGGACATATTATATTAGACCTTACTTATGGTATTTATAACTATGATGGTAAGGTACTCATGTCTAATTTGAGAGTAGAGGATGAATATACACTAACCGGCTACCGTATTACACGGGGATGGTCGAGAATGAACTATGCATATTTTGCAGTGAAATTCTCTAAACCCATAAAGAATTATGGATGCCGCAATGCCGAAAAGCCAAAGTATGTTGGTTGGTGGCGTAAGTTCAAGATGGAAGATAATTTTCCGGAAATGTTCGGACAAAAGTTAACTGCGTTTTTTGATTTTGATTTTACGGATAACAAACCTTTGGAGATAAAGGTTGCTCTTTCTCCTGTCGATTGTTCAGGAGCTCTGAATAATCTGGAGACAGAAACTGCTGGCAGGTCTTTTGATGAGATTAAAGCTGGAGTACAGAGTAAATGGGAAAAAGAACTGGGGGGATTGAAAGTCGATGCGGATGATAACCGTAAGAGGATTTTTTACACGGCTCTTTACCGAACAATGATAAATCCGTCGGTATATCAGGATGTTGATGGACGTTATCGGGGAGTTGACCATAATATACATCAATCGGAAGACGGAGCTACCAACTATACCGTATTTTCGGTGTGGGATACTTATCGGGCAGAACATCCTTTATTGAACCTGATTAAACGTAGTTACAGTAAACAGATTGTCAATTCGATGCTCAATCATTATAAGCAGAGTGTACATGGTGCACTGCCTATTTGGTCGCTGATGGGAAATGAAAATTGGTGTATGATTGGTTATCATTCGGTATCGGTTGTATCAGATGCTATTGCCAAAGGAATTGATATAGACAAAGATCTGGCATTGAAAGCTTGTATAAGCAGCTCCAATGTAGATTATTATGATGGAATAGGTGCTTATAAGAAATACGGGTATGTCCCTTCGGATTTTAGTGGTGTATCGGCATCTGTAACTATGGAGTATTCCTATGATGACTGGACTATTGCCGAGCTGGCAAAGCATATCGGAAAACAGGATGTGACTGACCAATATACAAAGCGGGCACATAGTTACCGAAATGTGTTTGATCCGTCTATAGGTTTTGCCCGCCCAAAGGATAAAGAGGGAGTGTTTCAATCTCCTTTCGATTTGTTGGATACCCATAATCAGGGCTTTATAGAAGGTAATTCGTGGAATTATTCGTTTTATGTGCCGCATGATGTAAATGGTTTGATAAACGAAATGGGTGGTGACAAGCGTTTTGTTCAACGGCTCGATTCTTTGTTTACAATGCATCTTCCCGAGAAATATTATAAGGACAATGAGGATATTAACGAAGAGGGTTTGATGGGTAATTATGTACATGGAAATGAACCGAGCCATCATGTCGCTTATTTATATGCATGGACTTCTCAGCCGTGGAAAGCTCAATCCCGTTTACATGAAATTATGAATAAAATGTATCGGAACAAAGTCGACGGACTTTGCGGAAATGACGACTGCGGACAGATGTCGGCTTGGTATGTATTCTCCTCAATGGGCTTCTATCCCGTATGCCCTGGGTCTGATCAGTATATCTTAGGATCTCCTAATGCGAAAAGTATTACCCTGAATCTTGAAAATGGCAATACCTTTAAAATATCAGCTCCTAAAATGGACGATAAGAATGTATATATACAATCGGTTTGGCTGGATGGTAAACCTTATAATAAGGCTTACATAACACATGCAGATATAATGAAGGGTGGAGAACTTCGTTTCGAGATGTCATCCAAGCCGAATAAAAAAAGAGTATTCTCGGCTGCAGAGAAACCATATTCATTAACCCAAACCTTACAATGAAAAACATCAGTATATTAATTCTTTTATTGAATTTCTATCATTTAGTATATGCCCAAAAATGGGAGAGTCCGAAATGGGAAACTTTTAAGTACCCCGAAATAAATTTCCAGAATAAAGCGGAAAATACCGAAGGCTGGAAAATCTATAAGCGTATAGTTCCTGATCCCGAAACGTTTATACAGCAGCATGCGCTATGGGTTGCACAAACTCTTTACTGGTCAGCATCTGATTCTATACCTAATGTCGAAAAGATAGAATATACACTTGAAGATGTAGATGGTATATCGGCTAAAGGAGGTCAGCCTCCTGTCGTGAATATATTCTATAGTTCCCGATGGGTTGAGAAGTCCGAAACATCGGAAGGGGATGATAAAGTACTTTACGAAACTCGTGGAGTTTTGTATCATGAACTTTCTCATGCTTTTCAGCTTGAGCCTCAGGGGGCAGGTACTTATAAGCAGGGAACGGAATTCTGGGTTTTTATAGAAGGTATGGCTGATGCAGTACGTTATCATAACGGTTTTTTTCCTGTTAGCAGCCGAAAAGCTGGTGGACACTGGATGGATGGCTACCGCACAACCGGATTCTTCCTTGAATGGTTGACTTGCAAGGATCCTGACTTTTTGAGGAAATTCAATAAATCTACATTGGAAGTCATACCGTGGAGTTTTGATAAAGCAATGAAGCATGTTTTTGGTGATCAGGTGACAACTGACAGCCTATGGGATGAGTATCAGGTGTTTTTGAAAAAATAAGGAGTGAAAATAGAAAACGGGCATTTGATTATATCTTTTCAAATGCCCGGTCTTAGATGAAATAAGGTCTCCGACTACCGTATGAATTTTTCGTATGGCGTTTTGTAGTCTTCGCCCATCATTTGCTTGTATGTATTGGTAAATTTCTGATATCTTTCTTCTGCCAGATTTTCTTTGTTTAATTTGATCGAAGACCTGATGTAATATGATAAAGCAAAATCACTTAAAGGGGATATATCCAATATTATTTTAGATAAAACGGATACTGTCTGGTAATTTTTTCTCTCATAACAATTTCTGAGCGACTGTTTTAGTTCCGATTCCAGTTTATCTTCAACGAGGGCTTTCCACGTGTCGAACAGAGGTTCGTCGTTGTTTTTCAGGAATTCGCCATTGGATAGAATGCGGATAAACTCAACTGAATTATCTTGGTTCTGTTTTGCATTGATGATCGTTAAGAAAGATAAATAATCACAATAGCACTTGCTGCTGATCTCAATTCGGTAAGTCGATTTTTCATAAATCAGGCTAATACCGTCCAATTCTTCCAGAACTTTTCGAAGACCGTTAATTGTTACACCTCTGATGTTCTTTGCTTTCTTGTTGTTTCTGTCGTCCCATAGCGTATCAGTCAGGTCTTTAGATGTTATTCCACCATTGGCTCTATGCTGTAAAATCAGTAAGAAGGCATGCTTTAGTCTTGCGCTGAGCATGTATTCTATTTCTTTACCTGATCTATTGATAACGGAAAATTTACCGAATAGAAATATTGTATTAGGCGTTTTCTTTATTTCCTGTTCCGGTAAACTCTGATTTTCGTCTGATGTACTCAATGCATGTAAATCACTTGAATCTTGTCTTCTCCGGAATCTCCAGTAGATTATAGAAGTTAATATTACGATCAGAATAAAAACAGGGATGATGTAAATAAGGGTCCTGCCGGATTTACCTGAAGGGGGGGGCATCTGAAGCGAATCGAATGACACGGGCGGATAGGATAATGTATATAACTTAAACTTAGAGCCTATATCGTCATTGTCGAACTCTTGAACCACAGCATAAAGTTTGCTGAATTTTTTATCAAGAAACAGTTGGGCGTTAGTTCCTATCTTTTCTGAACGGATTGGGATAGAATCTCCCAATTTACTGTAATGTCCGTTTTCCAAAGAAAATTCATAAAGTTTCAGAAAGGTATTGGAATAATGTTCGGGATAACAGAATGTAATAAATGTCTGTTTCTCTTCATTGATAATCATTGATTTTATGGGAACCATATCCTCTTTCTTCCAGTCTATTTCCCATAACTTCTTAATTGTATAATTATTGAGATCGACCTTATACAGATCGTAAAAATATTTGCGCCCTACATTGTATTCTCCAGACTCATTGCCCATTCCTCCGAAAATGTACAGACTGTTTGTTTTTTCGAGGTAGCCCATCGATAAGAAGTAGCGGGGATGTATGATATCTCCTTTGAAATTGAGCTTGCTCCATGTTTTGGTGTTCAGATCGAAACTATAGAAGTCATTTGTATATAAAAGATTTCCGAAGCCGCCAAAAATAATGAACCTGCTGTTTTTCTGATCGAAGAAACGTCCGTGATGATGTCTTTCGGTGGGCAATTTATCTTTACTTAAAACAGACCATGTTTTGTTGTCGAAATTATATTCGGCCATCATCACATCCTTACTAAGGGTTTTGTAAGTTTCGTAAACAATCATACTATTATTCGACGGATTCAGAAAATTATCTCCAAGCCTAAAATCAATAGGACATTCGTTTTTGTATTTTATCGTACTGATTTTTCCATTTATCATATTATACAGGATTAGCGAATCCTGATTGAAGTAATATATTTCCTGTTTATCTTGGTTGAAATTAAATCCGGCAACCTTTTTGGACGTTTGCTGTCCGGTGTATTTCCAATAGTAGGCATCATTTATCAGCCATATCGGATTATTGATGTGTCCGTTAATATCTCCTTTAGATGGGTACACAACCGATCCGGTATGTTCGCTCAGAGGATATTCGAAAGCCACGTTTTTACCCGATATTTTCAGGTTTCTGATAGAGAATGAAGGTATGTCTATAAAATAGTCACTGCACCCGAACAGAACTTTAGTTTCGAGGTATTTCGGAAAGTTTAATTTTTCAGTTTGGGAATGGTCTCCTATCGAAAAACTGATCAGACCGTTAATCAGATCGAGGTGCAGTTGTAATTTAGACCATTGGCTGAAAGTGTAATCTTTCTTTGGGATCGACATAGTTATCAATCTGCTTTTTCCTTCCAGGTTGAGATGGTAAGCTATATTATTTCCCTGTGAATCATAAGCCAGATTGAATGTAAGATCAGGATTCTGTGTTTTGATCCTGAATAAATAACCCACTTGCGGTAGTGTATCACATAAAATATCGAAATCTATGGTCAGGAAATCTTTAAAAACAGGAGACGAATTATTAAAAACATTGTAAGATGTCCGCTCTTGAATAAGATAGCTGTTTCCTTTAAATTTTAATCCTTGAGATCTAGCATTGTAGTGTGTGATTGCTAAAAAAACTAGAAGGAATAATATATATTGTCTTCTCATAAGGTCATGGTAAATGTAGATACAACAAATATAATAAATTATAAAAAGAAAAATCAATAAAGAACTCGATAAGCTTATTGTAATCTTTATAAATGTGAAAAAGTGTCAAGGTTAATGAAATAATTCGGTTTAAGATTAAATATTAACTGGTCATTAACCCCTATATTAACCCTTCGATTAATCATATGGAACTATTTTTGCATATATAAAAGTCCGGCCTTAATATATTGCGATCTAATATCTTGACCGAGGACATATATTATTTCTGACAAGATAAGAAGCCTGTTGACCTTATAATTGCGCATTTTTGTAGTAACCCTGAATACTGAATATCATTTATATTATAAATAAAACACATAATGAAGAAACAATTCATTTTTCTATTCACGGCATTTCTGACTTTTTATCTGAATGCTCAGACTAATCTGCCTCCTGTTGATTATGTAAATCCATTGATGGGTACTCAGTCGAAGCATGCGCTTTCGACAGGAAATACTTATCCAGCCATCGCTTTGCCTTGGGGGATGAATTTCTGGATGCCTCAAACCGGAAAGATGGGAGACGGATGGGCTTATACTTATGATTCCGATAAGATCAGAGGATTTAAACAAACCCATCAGCCCAGTCCATGGATCAACGATTATGGTCAATTTGCTATTATGCCGATAACGGGTAAGGTTGTATTTGATCAGGACCAGCGAAGCAGTTGGTTTTCTCATAAAGCTGAAATCGTAAAACCGTATTATTATCAGGTGTACTTGGCGGATCATGATGTTGTGACCGAAATAACTCCGACCGAACGTGCTGCCGTATTCCGCTTTACGTTCCCTAAAAGCGAAAACTCATATGTAATAGTAGATGCCTTTGATAAAGGTTCATATATAAAGATTGTTCCATCAGAAAATAAGATCATTGGTTATACCACAAAAAACAGTGGCGGTGTACCCGATAATTTCAAAAATTACTTTGTTATAGTATTTGATAAACCGTTTACTTATACGGCTTCTGTTGCGGATGGAAATATCAGCCAGAATAAAACCGAATCACAAAGTGATCATGCCGGTGGAATTATCGGCTTTTCGACAGAAAAAGGAGAAATCGTACATGCGAAAGTAGCATCGTCATTCATCAGTTACGATCAAGCCGAACTTAATCTTAAAGAAGTACAGGGACAAAGCTTTGATGACGTTGCTGCAAACGGACGGAAAGTATGGAATGAAGTATTAGGAAAGATCAAAATAGAAGATGAGAACGTAGATAACATCCGCACATTTTATTCTTGCCTATATCGTTCAGTCCTGTTTCCCCGTAGCTTTTTTGAACATAATGCAGCCGGAGAGATAGTACATTACAGTCCTTACAACGGACAGGTTTTACCCGGATATATGTTTACAGATACCGGCTTTTGGGATACATTCCGTTGCTTATTCCCGTTCCTGAATCTGATGTACCCTTCAATGAACGAAAAAATGCAGGCCGGATTGGTTAATACTTATAAAGAAAGCGGATTTTTACCGGAATGGGCAAGTCCCGGTCATCGAGATTGTATGGTTGGTAATAATTCGGCCTCGGTTGTTGCGGATGCTTACCTGAAAGGGTTAAGAGGATATGATATTGAAACTTTATGGGCTGCTATTGTAAGCGGTGCTAATAGTGTACATCCTCAGATAAAGTCTACCGGGCGTTTAGGATATGAGTATTACAATAAGTTAGGGTATGTTCCTTACGATGTGAAGATAAACGAAAATGCTGCTCGTACATTGGAATATGCATATGACGACTGGACAATATATAAATTAGGCTTAGCATTAGGTAAACCTGCAAAGGATATAGAAATATTCGCAAAGCGTGCGATGAACTACCGCAATCTTTTCGATCCGTCTCACAAATTAATGAGAGGGAAGAATCAGGATGGAACTTTTCAATCGCCATTCAATCCTTTGAAATGGGGAGATGCCTTTACTGAAGGAAACAGCTGGCATTATACATGGTCTGTTTTTCATGATCCGCAGGGACTGATAGATTTGATGGGTGGAAAAGAAGGGTTTAATATCATGATGGATTCTGTTTTTAATGTACCGCCATTGTTCGATGACAGTTATTACGGTGGTGTTATCCATGAAATCCGTGAAATGCAAATCATGAATATGGGTAATTATGCACATGGTAATCAGCCTATACAGCATATGATCTATTTATATAATTATTCGGGTGAACCATGGAAATCTCAATACTGGACTCGTGAGGTAATGCGTAAATTATATACTCCGACTCCCGATGGTTATTGCGGTGATGAAGATAATGGTCAAACATCGGCTTGGTATGTGTTCTCAGCATTGGGTATGTATACGGTAGCTCCGGGAACGGATCAGTATATCTTAGGCTCTCCGTTATTTAAGAAGGCGACTATCAGCCTTGAGAATGGAAAACAAGTCGTTATAACTTCAGAGGGAAACGGTTCGAATAACAGATATGTCGATGCTATGTCGGTAAATGGGATGGATTACACTAAAAATTACTTGACACATAAACAGTTGATGGATGGTGCTGATATCCGTTTCAGAATGTCTGATAAACCGAACAAAACAAGAGGGACAAAAGAGGCGGATTTGCCTTATTCTTTCTCTACTGAATTGAAACAAAATAACCCTAAACTTTGGAATAAGATACGTAAATGAAGGTCTTTAATGATCTATTTTAAGTTATAACAGGCTCAGATTGTTATTCATCCAAAGTAACAAGCAGGTCTGTGACCTTGAATAAGAAGTAACTAACCAATACTTAAAATCCATGAAAAAAATAATAATACTTGGCACGGCATTGTTTCTTTCGCAGATGGAGATAAAAGCATGGGAAACGATTGATTTCAGTTTACCATTGGATAATACCGTAGTGAAAGCCGATCAGTATATCAGTCGGCGTCCGCAGGAATCCGAAAGATTATTTAAATCGAAAGCGATTGAAAATGAATTACAGCGGATAAAGAAACTTCTGAAAAATCCGAAATTGGCGTGGATGTTCGAAAATTGTTATCCGAATACGCTGGATACAACTGTCCGTTTCGAGATGAAGAACGGAAAGCCCGATACAAGTGTCTACACAGGTGATATTCATGCTATGTGGCTGCGCGATTCGGGAGCTCAGGTATGGCCTTACGTGCATCTGGCGAATAAAGATAAGGAACTGAAAAAAATGTTGGAAGGTACTATTCTTCGTCAGTTCAACAGTATTATTTTAGATCCTTATGCGAATGCCTTTTATACCGATACAAATGAGGTAGGTCATTGGAAAGATGATATCACAGATATGAAGCCCGGTGTACATGAGCGCAAATGGGAAATCGACTCTCATTGTTATCCTATACGTTTGGCATATCAGTATTGGAAAGTAACGGGTGATTCCGGAGTTTTTCAGGAAGAATGGCTACAGGCAATCACTTGCATCATTACTACTCTGAAAGAACAGCAGCGTAAAGATGGAGTAGGGCCTTATACATTTCAAAGAAAGAGCGAACGTCAGTTGGATACATTGAGCAACGATGGAAAAGGTGCTCCCATAAAACCGGTCGGACTTATAGTATCGTCGTTCCGCCCTTCGGATGATGCTACTACCCTGCAATTTCTTGTTCCTTCTAACTTTTTTGCAGTCAGTTCGTTGAGGAAAGCAGCCGAAATACTGACTAAGGTAAATAAAGATACAAAGTTAGCTCAGGAATGTACTGATCTTGCAAATGAAGTAGAATCAGCCTTAAAAGAACATGCGACCTATGAGCATCCTAAATACGGAACGATCTATGCTTTTGAAGTGGATGGTTTCGGTAATCACTTGTTGATGGATGATGCTAATGTCCCCAGTTTGCTGGCAATGCCATATTTGGGGGATATAGCTGTAAATGACCCTGTTTATCAGAATACACGCCGTTTTGTCTGGAGCGAAGATAATCCTTACTTTTTTAAAGGTACGGCTGGTGAAGGTATCGGTGGACCTCATGTCGGTTATGATATGGCATGGCCTATGAGTATAATGATGAAAGCTTTTACAAGTACCGATGATGCAGAGATAAAATGGTGTGTAGAACTTCTGATGAATACCGATGCCGGAACCGGATTTATGCACGAATCTTTTAATGTGAATGATCAGTACGATTTTACACGGGCGTGGTTTGCCTGGCAGAACACTTTATTTGGCGAATTAATTGTAAAACTGGTCAATGATAATAAACTGGATATCTTAAACAGTATTCAATAACCTAAATAACTATTACAAAATGAAAAAACATTTATTATTTATGCTTTCGGGGTGTTTACTATTGTTTGGATGCAATACCAATAAAACAATAGAACACGATATTGTATCGAGCGGAATGCGTCCTCCGGCGTATCCTCTGATTACAATAGATCCTTATACAAGTGCTTGGTCTACGACTGATAACCTATATGATAGTAATGTAAAGCACTGGACAGGGAAAGATTTTCCACTGATAGGGGTTGCTAAAGTCGATGGGGAACTATATCGTTTTATGGGTATAGAAGATGTTCAGTATGAGCCGATAGCCGTTACGGGTGAGCAAGGAACCTGGACGGGTGCATATACAACTCAGAAACCTGCCGATAACTGGATGAAACCAGATTTTGATCATACAAAATGGCAGACCGGAGCTGCGGCATTCGGAACTACTGTAAATGAGCCCACGGCTAAGACTAACTGGGATACCGAATTTATTTGGGTACGCAGAACTATTAAGTTGGATAAAGATTTTTCGAGCAAAAATGTATTCCTGGAATATTCGCATGATGATGATGTAATTATATATGTGGATGGACAGGAGGTTATTAATAGCGGCAATACTTGCAAGAAAAACGCTATACTTCAGCTGCCTGAAACGTTGACTAAGGGGTTTACTGCCGGAAAAACCGTTACGATTGCAGCATTCTGTCATAACAGAGTAGGAAACGGGCTGCTTGATTTTGGACTGCAAACAGAAAAAGATACTAAAAAGTATTTTGAAAAGACAGCAGTTCAGAAATCGGCTGATGTGCAGGCAACACAGACTCATTATGTATTTGCCTGTGGAAATGTTGATCTCCGCCTGACATTTACTGCTCCTTTATTTACGGATGATCTAGATCTTCTTTCGCGTCCTGTAAACTACATCACATACGACATCGTTTCGAATGACGGAAAGAAACACGATATCGAACTTTATTTCGAAGCATCTCCATTGTGGGCGGTGGATAAACCCCATCAGGAAACACAAAGTGAAATTGGAAATTCCGATAATCTTGTATTCTTGAAAACGGGAACAAAAAGTCAGAATATATTAGCAAAATCGGGAGACGATGTTAGAATAGACTGGGGATATTTTTATATGGTTGCAGACGAGAAGAACTCATTGGTTAATATAGGAGAGAATTCGGCTTTGAGAGATAAATTCGTGAATAATAAATTTGGAGAGAAAACCCAATCTACTAAGGTATACGACTATTTGGCTCTAGTAAGAAAACTAGGAAAAGTAGGGTCGGAAAGCGGTAAGATAATGCTTGGTTACGATGATATTTACTCTATCCAATACTTTAATGAGAACCTACGCCCTTACTGGAATCGTAAAAATGACCAGACAATTGTTTCTCAGTTTGTAAAAGCGAATAAAGAATACGACAGCCTGATTGATAAAGCTTATAAATTTGATAAAGAGTTGATGGAGACTGCTTCAGTTTCGGGCGGAAAAGATTATGCCGAATTATGCGCCTTGGCTTATCGTCAGGCGATAGCAGCTCATAAATTGGTTGAAGCTCCTAATGGAGACCTGTTATTCTTATCGAAAGAAAACTTCAGCAACGGGTCTATCGGTACGGTAGATATAACCTATCCTTCTGCCCCTATGTTCCTTCTTTATAATGTAGACTTGGTTAAAGGGTTGATGAACCATATCTTATATTACAGCGAAAGCGGCAAATGGACAAAACCATTCGCAGCACACGATGTTGGTACATATCCTTTGGCCAACGGGCAAACTTACGGTGGTGATATGCCTGTGGAAGAATCGGGTAACATGCTGATCCTGACAAGGGCAATCGCTGAAGTAGAAGGTAATGCCGAATATGCGAAAAAACACTGGAAAGTATTAACCGTTTGGGCTGATTACCTGGTAGAGAATGGACTTGATCCCGAGAACCAATTATGTACAGATGATTTTGCCGGACACTTTGCCCACAATGCCAATTTGTCGGTGAAAGCAATTCTTGGAATCGCATCTTACGGTGAACTGGCTAAAATGTTAGGAGATAATGCCACTGGTGAAAAATACATTACTGCAGCAAAACAAATGGCCGGAGAATGGGAAAAAATGGCAAATGACGGCGATCATTACAAACTTACATTTGATAAATCCGGAACATGGAGTCAGAAATATAACCTTGTATGGGATAAGATCCTAAAAATGGGAATTTTCGATCCGAAGATTGCATCTACCGAAATTGCATATTATCTAACCAAACAAAACAAATATGGTCTTCCTCTGGATAATCGTGAGTTATATACAAAAACAGACTGGATTATCTGGACTGCCACACTAGCTGATGATAAGGCTACATTCGAAAAGTTCATTGCTCCCATCCATTTATTTATGAACGAAACAAAAGACCGTGTACCTATGTCGGATTGGGTGTTTACAGATGCTCCTAATCAAAGAGGATTTCAGGCTCGTTCTGTTGTCGGCGGCTATTTTATCAAAATGTTGGATGATAAATATAACAAAAAATGACCTGACGATTTATAAAGCGGAGGCTTGATGCCTTAACTACATATACACACAGTTCAATATAAATCTAATAAACAAATGAAACTGACTAATTTTTTAAAGGCTTTTGTCTTTACAGGACTCTTATGTGCCTTCGTTATGGCATTGGGTGCGTGTAGCGACGACGATAAATCGGTTGCTTTAGGTACGGGAACGGTCGTGGGTTTGGTCACTGATGACGTTGGTGAGCCAATTGCCGGAGCGACTGTCACGATATCTAGCATCGGAGGTTCTGATGGATCTGTGACTACCGGCAGTGATGGAAAGTATACATTCAATAATGTAACGATTGATTCGCATGCTGTGACATTTTCGGCTGAGGGTTATCAAACGATCAGTACCACTATTACCCCTGCTAAGTTTACTGAAGATAAGATAGCGACAGCTAATATGTCGTTGTTGAAATCGGTGAAGATTCAAGGGGTGATAACTCAGGCGGATAAAGACCGTACTCCTCTGGCTGATGTGGTCGTTAGTGTGTCGACATCTAATTCTGTGACAACAGGTGCAGATGGTAAATATGTTCTGGATGGTTTGGGTATTAATGACTATGATGTCACTTTTACTAAAGCCGGCTTTTTGACTATAACCCGGAAGATTGCGAAAAGCGATTTTGTTGATGGTATGGTTGTGCTTGATGTTCAGATGGGCGGAGTTGAGTTGCTTCGGGGAAAAACAGCAGTGGATTTACAAAATGCCGATAAATGGTTCTTCAGTGAATATCGTGGCGGACGTAATGCCGATGCTTATCCTCATTGGGATTGGGCATGCGACTATATGTGTACGCTTGACTTCTGGGGAGCATGGCAGGAGCAGAATGAAGGTACTACACTACAAATCAGAAATACAGGAAAAGAACAGGAAAATCCTGCAGATATGGATGTGTTCGATTCGTATGTATATGGCAGTAAGTCAATCACCGCTGATAATAAGATATTGTCATTGAGAGTCCGTACGCATAGTGCAGACGCTTCTTCACTCGCTTATTTTGGGGTGCAGGTTATTGATCTGTCTGCTGCAGAACCTGTGACAGAGAAGGTTGGGGATACTAAGACCTATGGTTCGGGCGACTATACCGATTTTCATTTCGATTTGAGTAAGTATATCGGAAAAGAAGTGATTGTAGCAGTGGGGATTTATCGGAAAGAAACCGGTAATTATTATAAGCAATTAGTGCTTCGCCGTATATCTTTTGCTCAGGAAAATGTAACCGATTGGAATTGGATACCCGGAACAGAAGTTGTATCGGGATGGAAATTGACACAGGAAATGGTGCGTTCGACAATGCCTCATACTCGGAAATCTTTTACAGGTATCAGTCCTAAGTCTGGAAATAGAGATAATTATGTTGACGCTTACCGTGCTTGGAGAGATGTCGGTCATATCGGTGCTACATGGTCATTTGTTCCGTTAAGGAAGGATCCGGAAGTGTTCCCTTCGGAAGGATATCTGATCAAAACAACAGGTAACGGACCGATAGATACAAAAGTTCCGGAATCTTATTTCTATGCGAAATTCAGTGTCTCAGAAGGACAGAACAAGCTTACCTTCAAGACTCGGAACTTTGGAAGTAATTATACCTTCTTCAAAATGACTGCGATAGAAAATAATGGAACGGTAACTCATTTATCTCCTAAATCCAATACAGCAAAAGAAGCATCGGCTGCTGCTGATGGTTGCTGGAAATTTAAGCATGGAGAGGGTGGAGCCGGAGATCCCGATAAATATGCTTCGTTTGTTTATGACCTTTCTCAGTTTAACGGAAGTGATGTAACTCTGGTTCTTGGGGTGTACAACGGCGAATTAAACGGTGATGAGAATAAACTGGTTCTCTATAATATCGCTCTGAATTGAGGTATTAGTTCTTTATATAGTAATAAAAAGAATTCGGCTATATCTTTTCTCCGTATGCTTATGTGTACGGAGGAAGTGCCGGATAGCTAAAAGAAAATAAGAAAGATGAAAAAATTATTTGTGACTATTTTTTCTTTATTGCTCGTTGTAACTGCTGCTTGCAGTGATGATCCCGAGAATAACAACGGAGATAACGGAGGTGGGCCTATTACTTCTTCTGACCTGGTGGAGCAGAATCTGCTTCGGGCTATGCAGATGGTTGACAGTGCTGTGGTGAATCATTTTACCGGATCGGGTATGGCTATGGCAAGATATTATAATCCTTATACAGGAACCCGTTCAGCCGAAAAGGGTAGTGTATGGATGTATACAAGTTCGATAGAAGCCGTAAATGCTATTCTCCATGGACTTAAAGCCAATAAAGAACACGGTAAATCTGAATTATATGATAAGAATTTTGCCCGTTATACTCAGTTATTACATGATCTGTATGAGAATGCAGCTTTTTATCAGGGAACCTTCACTCTGACTTCTTATACTCAGACCAAGGAATGGTCTGTATATGGTGTGGATCGGGGAGGAGATAAAGGGTCGGCGAGTGTAGACGGGATTCACAATGTATATGATGACCAGCAATGGTTGATACGTGAACTTATCGAGGCTTATAAGCTGACCGCAGATCAAACTTATCTGATAAAGGCTGAATACTTGTCTCAGTATGTATTGGATGGCTGGGATTGTACTTTGGATGACAATGGTAAAGAAAATGGAGGCATTACATGGGGTCCCGGTTATACAACCAAACATTCATGCAGTAACGGGCCTATGGTAAGTCCATTGGTTTGGTTAAGCGAACTGTATCAAGGCAAAAATGATGAAATTTCATACTTATATATCGATGCGAACCAAAACCGTAAAACAGCATCGATGAAAAAGAGTGAATATTATCTGAAGTTTGCCCGTGCGATATACGACTGGCAAAAAAACAGCCTGATGCGTTCGGATGGTGTATATGATGATATGATGGGTGGATGTGATCCTAATTGTGATGTCGCTTACGAAATAATTGACAATGTAAAATACCGCAAGAACACAGGTCTTAGAGATAAAGTAGGGCCGGCTATTTCATACAATAGCGGAACTATGCTTTCTGGTGCTGCCGATCTGTATCGGGTGACCAAGGAACAGGTATATCTGGATGATGCGAAACAATTATCGGACAATAGCTTCAAATATTTTGCTAAGCTCGGAGCTACTGTTGCAGAGCATTATACTTACGATATTTCAGGATTTAATAACTGGTTTAACGGAGTATTGATGCGTGGATATGTGGATCTGTATCCTTCTCATCCGGATGTAGCAAAGAATATAGAAAGTTTCCAGAAGAATCTGGATTATGCGTATGAGAACTTTTTCTATAAGGGATTTCTGCCTCCTAACTTATTGGTCGGATGGAATCGTGAGAAGGGAAAGAACAATATGGAAGGCATGTTTACGTTTGCTTTTGCTGCCGAATATGCGGTGCTGGCAAAATACGAATTGGAAAAGAAAAACTAACCTTAAATAAATAAGCAGTATGATAAAAGCACAATATGCTAAAAACATAAAATCCTTGCATTATAGGGTTTTAGTGATGCTCTTTGTTGTTTTTATGCCTTTATCGTTATTGGCACAAAATATCAAAATATCAGGTAAAGTACTGGATAATAATCAGGAGCCTGTTATCGGAGCGACCGTTGCGGTGAAGAACACGACAAATGGAACAATTACAGATATTGATGGTAAGTATACTATCGAAGCTGCTAAGGATGCGACCCTTGAGTTTAAATTTCTAGGGCTGAGTACTAAAGAAGAAAAGGTAAACGGACGTACCGAAATTAATGTATCGCTCACCGATGACCAAAGCATTGCATTGGACGATGTGGTAGTTGTGGGATATGGTACACAAAAGAAAGCGACTCTTACAGGAGCTGTGGCAGGAATTAAGGGTTCGGAAATGCTCCAGACAAAGAATGAGAATCCGCAGAATATGTTGACCGGACGTATTGCAGGTGTCCGTGTATGGCAAAAAAGTGCCGAACCCGGAACATATAATAATAATTTGGACATCAGAGGATTAGGGTCTCCGTTGGTTGTAATAGACGGGATCCCTCGTGAAGCTGCCGATTTCCAGCGTTTGAATGCCAATGATATCGAAGATATATCTGTATTGAAAGATGCTTCTGCTGCAATATACGGGGTGCGTGCCGCTAATGGCGTTATTCTGGTTACGACCAAAAAAGGGTCTAAAGCTGGTAAGACATCGGTTTCGTATAACGCCTCTTATACTATACAGCAACCTTCGAAAATGCCTAAACTGGCGAATGCTTTCGAAACGATGACGATCTATAATGAGAAGTCGATGAATAATATCAATGGCGGAAATCTTATATATACCGAAGCCGATTTCGAAGCTTTTCGTAATGGTACACGCCGTTCTACGGATTGGAACAAACTTATATTCGCCGAAACATCACCTCAGACTCAGCATGATGTGAGTATTACGGGAGGTAGTGAAAAAACTCAGTTTTATGTGGGATTAGGCTACTTCTATCAGGAAGGATTATTTAAATCGGGAGATTTGAATTACGATAAATTCAATCTTAGATCGAATATAAATACCGAAATAACAAGAGGTCTGACTTTCGAACTTAGCTTGAGTGGAGTTGCGGATCAACGTAATACTCCTTATTCAGGTTCTTCGGATATAATCAGAAACTATTGGCGTCAAGGGGTATTGAATCCTGCTTATGCCGACCCTGAAAATACAATGCTCAATTACGAAGGCTTGGATCTGGAAGAAAATACGGTAGCCAAAATGACATCCGATGTATCGGGATACCGTAAGTACAAGCAAAAATATTTTCAATCTTCCGCTTCATTGAATTTCGATCTGGAAACAATATTGCCCGAATTGAAGGGGTTGTCAGCAAAAGCTCTATTCAGTTACGATTACAGAATGGACGATAATACGATATTCCGTAAAGAATACTACCTGTATGCTTACAATAAAGTTTCAGGACTATATGATCAAAAGTTGTATAACGAAAGTTCACCGAATCAATTGAGACGTGAAAACTTTTCGAAACAGCAGAAATTAGCACAGTTCACACTTAATTATAATCGTACATTCGATAAGAAGCATGCTGTAAATGGTGTGGTCGGATGGGAAACTCAGAAGCGTGACGGAGATAATTTCTACGCTATGCGTGATTTGGCATTCGCCATGGAATACTTGTTCGCAGGTGTGGATGAAAATCAGAAAGGCGGTATGTTGACCGGTAATAATGATCTTTATGATCAGGCCAATTCTGCTCTTATCGGTAGGGTTAACTATACATTTGATAACCGTTATATTGCAGAAGCTCAATTCAGATACGATGGATCTTCGAAGTTTGCAAAAGGTCATCAATGGGGATTTTTCCCTTCTGCCTCTGTGGGTTGGAGATTGTCGGAAGAGCCATTCTTTAAATCAGTTCCTCTATTTTCTTTTGTAGATCAGTTGAAAGTGCGAGCCAGTTATGGTATACTGGGTGATGACGGCGATCTGGATTACGACTGGGCAACCGGTTATACTTATCCTGCAACCGGAGATAATGGGGACAAAGGATATTATGCACAGTATGCTCCCGGCTATATTTTCGGAGATCAGTTTGTGAATGGAGTTGCAACAAAGGCACTTCCAAACAGAAATATTACTTGGTTTGAATCCCGAACATTCAATGTCGGAGTCGATTTTGAAGGCTGGAACGGTTTATTCGGATTTGTTGTAGACTATTTCGACCGCCGCCGTGAGGGACGTTTTGCCCGTCGTAAAGGAGACCTGCCTACTGTGGTGGGTGCAGATGCTCCGAGAGAAAACCTCGATAGCGACCGTCACTTCGGTATTGACCTCGAACTCTCGCACCGCAATCAGATAGGGGATGTGTTCTATAAAGTAAAGGCTATTGGTACTATTACACGTCAGAAATACATGACCGCATCGGAAAAAGGCCCATGGGGTAACTCTTATGACAGATGGCGTAATGATAATCTTACAAACCGTTATCAGGGTATGCAGTTCGGATACGAATCGGCAGGACGTTATACAAGCTGGCAGGATATATGGTCTTATCCCGGTTATAAAGACAGGGATATATTGCCCGGAGATTATAAATATCAGGACTGGAACGGAGACGGACAAATTGATGGATTGGATGTCCATCCTTATGCTTTCGACCAAACACCGTGGCTGAATTATAGTTTCAGTTTTGATGTTAAGTATAAAAATCTCGATATGAGTGCCCTGTTTCAGGGATCGGCTTTAGGATCTATGGAATATAAAGAGCCGTTGTATGCTATATGGGGTACAAACGGAGGTGGTACATTGGAGCAATATCTGGATCGTTGGCATCCGGTTGATCCAACAGCAGACCCTTATGATCCATCTATCGAGTGGGTGAGCGGATATTATGGATATACAGGTCGTTATCCACGCAGCGATTCGGAATTCAATAGAGTAAGTACGGCATATCTGCGTCTTAAAAGTGTAGAACTAGGATATACCTTACCCAAATGGAAAGCCTGGCCGACAATGAATCTGAGAATTTTTGCCAATGCTTACAATTTGTTTACTATTACGCAAGTAAAATTTGTGGATCCTGAACATCCTGATGATGACAATGGGCGTTTATATCCACTGAATAAAACTTATACACTAGGATTATCCCTTTCTTTTTAAGGTCTCAGACCTATTTGATGACTGTTTAAGTATAACAGCAATAGATAGTTATTGCTTTAAAATGCAACATTAAATACTTATTGTTACTTAGTGAAAAGTGACGAATCTAAAAAATACAGATATGAAAAAGATATTTATGTTAGCCTTACTCGGTATGCTGTTTATTACATCGTGTAATGATCTGGATATATCGCCTAAGAATATTGTAACGGATGAAGACCTGATGACCAATGAGTCGGGGATGGAGATTTATCTGGCACGTATGTACAGCTACATGCCTTTTGAGGAATTTAAATACATGCCTCAATGGGGACTGAGGTTCGACTCTTGGCTTGGAGCCATGGGGATATCGGGAACCGGAGAAGCCTTGAACAGAGATGGAATATGCTCAGCCTTTACAGGTGAGGATACACCATACTGGAATGATGAGGGAAAGAAAGCTCAACCTTTCAAACTATTGAGAGATGCAAATTACTTGTTGGAAACCCTGCCTAAATACAGGGAGGCTTTTACGGAAAAACGCTACAATCACTATTTGGGTGAGGCATATTTTGTACGTGCGACTGTATTTTATGCTATGGCTCGCCGTTTCGGAGGAGTTCCGCTGGTTACTAAAGTTATTCCTTATCCTGCTGAATCAAGTGAATTGGAAGTGCCTCGCTCGACCGAAGAAGAAACTTGGGATCAGGTATTAGCCGATTTTGATAAGGCTGCCGAGCTACTGGAAACAACCAGTCCGAGAACAGGTTATTCGAATAAATACGTTGCTCTTGCTTTCAAATCCGAGGCGATGTTATATGCCGGATCTGTAGCAAAATATAACGAAACACTGCCCGGACGTATGACCGGATTGGGTGAAAAGACAGGTGTAAGAGTTATAGGTTTTGCAAGTGATACGTGGCAGGCTGCATCTAAAAGGTATTTTACAGAAGCTTATAAGGCTGCCCGTGAAGTAATGGAAACCGGAGGTTATTCTCTGTATAAGAAGAAATGGTCGGCAACAGATAAAGAAGCTCAATATCAGAATATGGTGGATATGTTCAGCGACTTGTCCAGTCCCGAAAATATTTATGTGAAGCAGTATCAATACCCGACATTAACCCACGGATATGATGCTTACAGTGCTCCATTTATATTCCGTGCTCCATTAGCATCGGGAACTTGTCCTACTTTGGATTTTCTGGAGTTGTTCGATGGATTCGATCGCTATCCGAATGGTACTGTAAAAGTTACAACGGGTTCGTCTAACACTACGGGCGATTATATAATGTACGATAAACCGATGGATTTCTTTAAAAACGCAGAACCTCGTTTGCGTGCCTATGTTATTTTCCCCGGAGATATGTTTAAGGGAAAAGAAATTGAGATTCGTGCAGGTATTTATACGGGGTCTTCTCCTGTAAAACCATTGTTTAATGATTATTCGTATAATTCGGCTGATACACGTTATCAGCATCTGGATGCTTATAAAAATACACCTAAGACTTTGTTTTTGAGTCCAAGAGATGGAAATAGTCAGGAAATCGTTTCTTATAATGGAAAAGATATGACCGCTGCCGGAGCCAATGGTCCGTTCTATGATTTTGGTGAAGGTTGTCTTACAGGTCTTTATGGTCGTAAATGGCTTAATCCGGATCCGTCATTCGAAGCCGGAGAAGGTAAATCGGCTCAGCCGTTTATTTTGATGCGCTACGCCGAAGTATTGCTTAATGCAGCGGAAGCCGGTGTGGAACTATCTTTGGCAGGAGCTCCTTCTCCTGATGGTTCTAATCTGATACAGGTGGCTACAGAAGCTGTTAATGCCATTCGTGAACGTGCCGGAGCTACTCAGTTGACCAGTCAGATTACTTCTAACAGAACAGGTTTGGATATTGTACGTAAAGAACGACGCAAAGAGCTGGCTTTCGAGCATAAAACTATCTGGGATTTACGCAGATGGCGTGTTTCGCATTACGAAGGTCGTGATGAATTCTGGGGCGAAAGCAGGGATAAATCTCTTTACAGTAATAATGCGAGGTATCGTTTCCGCGGTTTATATCCGTTCTTTTCAACTCAAACCGGAAAGTATTTCTTTGACGCACGTTTCCAATGGGTTAGTCTTAAGACTTTTGAGTTTAATGCTATCGATTATTATTTTGCAATACCTTCGGGTGAAGTTGCTAAAAGCAGGGTAATTGATCAACAACCTAACAGATAATGATATTATATCTATAATAATAAAGGTCGCAGACTTTTATAAATAATGAATATACGGAATATGAAAAAAATAGAACCTTATATTTTTATATGTGTACTCGCTTTGTTTACGTCTTGTAGTTTATTCGAAATGGATAACTATGATGAACCGGGCGAAACTTTACAGGGCGAAGTGGTAGATATAGCTACTGGCGAACGGGTGCTGACCGATCAGGGAAGTGAAGGCATTCGTGTGAGATTGACTGAAACGAGTTGGGGCGAAAATGTGACTCCGAATCCTGATTTTTATTGCATGTCGGATGGGACTTTTCAGAATACCAAGTTATTTAAAGCGGACTATAATATCCGTATTGACGGACCGTTTATACCTCTTGTCAGAGAAGATGAACGGGGTATAGTTTATGCTGATGAAACGATAGACACTAAAATAAGCGGAGTCAAAAATGTGAAATTCGAAGTTTATCCATTTTTGAAAGTGGAATTACTGGGAGATCCTACCGTTGCAAATGGGAAGGTTACGGCAAAAGTGCGTGTGACCAGAGCTGTTTCTCCGGAGATATTTAAAGAAAAAGTTCAGGTAATGGGCGATTATAGCGATAGTTTCCTAAATATAACAGATATTCAGTTTTTTATAAGCTATTCTTCAAGTGTCGGATATAGAGCCAGGGACGAAAGATGGTCAAGTAAAATCGAATATACAGGTTCGGCATTCAATTCTTTGCTGGGAGACGAGATAACTATACAATCGAACGGAACTATACCTTCGGGTCGTAAGGTGTTTGTGCGTGCTGCAGCCCGCATAAATTACGATACGCCAAAAGGTAGTGGTATCAGAAGATGGAATTACAGCGCACCGATGGAAGTAATGATTCCGTGATAATAAGTAAAGACTGTTCCTGATTTTAGAAATTTGAAATTTTATCTATAGGATAAAGCGGTCTTTAGGCCGCAGACCCCTCTTGTTAAAAAATATTCTTTAATGTGAGACAGGTACACTTTGTAGGGGTAGGGCTCTACTCTACCCTTTATTAATGAAAAAAGGAAACATCAGAAAAAGGACAATTTCAGTGTGACTTTTGTAACCTTTTATTATAAGTAACGGAACGTTTTTAATGGCGTGTCGAAATGCTAATTGCCTGTTATTTTTATGTTTACGAAGTTGATGAAAGGGTCTGAGACCTTAACTAAGCAATACTCTATGAGAAATAAAATTTTGGTTTTATGTTTATTAGGTGTTGGTCTTCAATTGAAATCTCAGAATGTCGATAATGTAAAGACTACATTTCAGACATCAAGAGAATGGAGACCTACCATTGATACCCGTGCCGATGCTGTAATGGTATACGGGGTAGGGGGAAATCCTTCCGATAAGTCGGAAAAAATATCATTCGAAGAACGTGTTCAATCTTGGAAAGACAGAGGTTATACTGTCCATTTTATGACAGGAATAGCATGGGGTGAATATCAAGACTATTTTACAGGCGAATGGGATGGAAAGATGCATTTGGATGAAGGTCAGGTACAACAAAATGGCGATACTATCTGGCATGGCCATATGGTTCCTTATATCGTTCCTACTGCTAATTATTTGAAATATATAAAAGAGAAACATATAAAGCGGGTAATTGATGCCGGTATTGATGCTATTTTTCTCGAAGAGCCTGAATTCTGGGCTAGGGCAGGGTACAGTGAGGCTTTTAAACGGGAATGGAAAAAATTTTACGGATCGGAATGGAGACCTCAGCATGAGTCTCCCGAGAATACATATCTGGCAAATAAGCTGAAGTACCATCTCTATTATAATGCTTTGAATGATGTATTTACTTTTGCGAAAGAGTATGGAAAGAGTAAGGGTATGGATATTAAATGCTATGTCCCGACTCATTCTTTAGTCAATTATTCGCAATGGCAGATTGTGAGTCCGGAGGCTAGTTTGGCATCTCTTCCATGTATTGATGGTTACATTGCTCAGGTTTGGACGGGTACTTCCCGTGAACCTAATTATTTCAACGGAAAACTCAAAGAACGTGTGTTCGAAACGGCTTTTCTTGAATATGGATCAATGGAGTCTATGACTGCTCCAACCGGTCGCAAGATGTTTTTTCTTACAGATCCGATAGAGGATTGGCCTCGGGATTGGGTTGATTACAAGAAAAACTATCAGGCTACTTTTGTCGCTCAACTTTTGTACCCTCAGATAGCTAACTATGAGATAATGCCTTGGCCAGAACGTATATATGAAGGTTTATATAAAACGAGTGCAGATAGCGATAAAAAAGAAAGAATACCGAGACATTATTCTACTCAGATGCAGGTAATGGTAAATACATTGAATCAGATGCCTTTGACAGAATCTAGAGTTTCGGGTTCTAAAGGTATTAGTGTTTTGATGGCTAATTCTTTGATGTTTCAGCGATTTCCCATTCACGAAGGATATGAAGATCCGCAGCTTGCAAATTTTTATGGATTGGCTTTGCCCTTCCTGAAAAGAGGAGTTCCAGTTAAGACTGTACATATTGAAAACTTGTCATACAAAGAAGCATTGGCGGAAACAAAAGTCTTGCTGATGTCATATTCAAACATGAAACCATTAAGCCCCGAAGCTCATACGCATCTGGTTGATTGGGTTAAATCCGGCGGTGTATTGGTGTATTGTGGGCAGGATAATGATCCGTTTCAGTCTGTTTCGGAATGGTGGAATACAAAAGGAAATGCTTATAGGACTCCAGCCGCACATCTGTTTGAAAGGATGAATATGGGAGTTTCCCCAGACGAAGGTATTTATAACTATGGAAAGGGCTTTGTATATGTTGTGAGGTCAGATCCTAAAGAGTTTGTCTTAAATACAGGAAGTGACAAAAAGTTGCTGGATATTGTATCTGATATGTATGAAAACAAGTCTAAAGCAGGGAAACTTGAATTTAAGAACAGCTTCTATTTACAGCGTGGAGCTTATGATCTGGTTGCTGTCTTAGATGAAAGTGTGAATGATAAGTCTTATGTGATAGATGGAGTATTAATTGATTTGTTCGATCCGAAACTACCCATATATACCCATAAAGAAATTCAGCCGGGAGAGCATGCGTTCTTCTTTAATATTTCACGGGTTAAGGATAAACATAAGCCTCAGGTGCTTGCTTCGGCAAGTAGGATTTATGAAGAAGAAGTCCGGAAAGATTCATACTCTTTTGTTGCTAAAAGCCCTATAAATACGACCAATATTTCACGGGTGCTATTACCGAGGATTCCGCGTTCGGTGTTGGTCAATGGAACAAATGTCTTCGAAACTCGATATTGGGATAGCCAGACGAAAACCTATCTACTTGAATTTGAGAACAACCCCGAAGGTGTTTCTGTTTTGATTAAATGGTAAATTATCTGATCCTATTACCCTTATTATAATTCCGTATAAGTGTCAATTCTTAGTTTGTACGAAATTCGATTGAAAGGCTGACACTTATACGAAATTAAACTACTGTTCACTTAATTGCTTATGCTAACTGTGCTAAGATTAGTATTCCATCCTCTTACTTCTATTTGAGGTTTCTCATTGTTCCTCGGATTGTAGTCAATGATAATAGTTTTAGTTCCACCCGGAATAACAGATACATAATTATCGTTATAAAAAGCAGGAAGTATACGTTTTCCTGTTTTCGAGTCTATTAGAGAAATCCTATTGAAAAAGGCAACCGGGCTATTTATAGAATTAGAAAGACTTACTTCAATTTTTGATTCTGATAAGAATCTGGTAGAAATACCGAGATCAGCTTTCCTCATTTCGTTTAGTCCTGTATATTTCTTTTGGGAATCCGGATACCAGTAGAAATTTTCACTTAATGTATGCTTATTCTTATCCAACAACTGAAGGTAGAGAAAACCTCCCTTTTCTTTAGTGATCTTATCCAATGGCTCTTTTAAAATGATGGTCTTTTTTGCATCAGACGCATTGATGTATGCAATCTCTTGAGTCAGTAAGGTCTCTTTCCCGTTTATATCATATGCTTTAGCTATGATCATCAAATCATTATACGCCTTAAAGTTATTGTTAACGATCATTACTCGTCCCGTAACAGGGTTACACATTATGTGCAACGGCTCGCTTCCCTTACGTAAGCCGAATAGTGAAGCATTTGGGTCAAGATAATAATCGTACATCTGCCCACGCATCGAAGTCCATGGATTCTGAGTTTTCCAGATAATAGTTCCTGTATACCATTCCCACATATGAGAACTGAATCCCTCGATCAGTGCCCGGTACTGATCGTAGTTGACCAATTGAGCTTTCATCGCAAAGTCTCTGATGTCTTTAGGTTTTCCGTAAGGTTCTATAAAATTCTCATAACCTACTCCGGAATAAGTATGATATGTCCATACCGGATCAACATCTTCTCTAAACTTAGCATTCGGATTATATTGAGGAGCAATTCTATTCTCTTCAGGCAGAAAACGTCCCAATGATTCATAATCGCCGACTCCGACTGAGCCGACCTCGGAATTAAATGGCCATGTTTGCTTTTCCCAAAATGACACTATCGGTTGTATAGTATATGGGCCGTCACCATTGCCTCCTAAGAAATTATACGACCACTCGTCAGAATTAGAATAGTCTATAAACCAGCGGGTACCATCCAGTTGAGGGAGAATGCTGTCTCTTAACGGTATCAAAATATCCTCCGGAGGCATAATTTCATTGCCGCCACACCACATGGCTAAAGAGGGATGGTTGCGTATCATCTTTATCATATCTTTGGCAGACTCTAAAACCAACGGATGATTATCAGGGTACTTTCGTCTTGTCCATTGGTCTTCCGCCTTTAACGGATCGAGCCAGCGTCCGTTGCAATCGCCTGAAAACCAAAAATCCTGAATAACTAACAAACCGTATTTATCACAGGCCTGATAAAATTCAGGGCGCTCGGTTAATGCTCCACCCCAAATACGGATAAGATTGAGGTTCATGTCTCGGTGGTATCGGATTTCGGCATCATAGCGTTCGTCTGTAAATCTGAGCATGGCATCCGAGATAATCCAGTTTCCTCCTTTTATAAAAATCCGCTGACCGTTGACGTATATTTCCTGACTACGGGTTACAGTATTCCATTTACGGGAAATTTCCCGTACTCCGAATATTAGCTTTTCAGAATCGGATGCAGTGGTTTTGCCATCCTCTATAAATTCGATGTTCAGATTGTATAACGATTGCTCTCCATACCCCGAAGGCCACCACAATTTCGGATTTTCCATTGTGAAATCGGGCAATTGTATTTCGGCACTCGCATTGGGTGATATTGTAACATTTCGTGAGATAATATCTTGTCCCAATGTATAGCGTAATGTACCCGATATTTGTTTGTTCGAAGTATTCTCAAGTTCTGTTGACACTTTTAGCACTGCATGCTGCTGTTCTTCACATGGAATACGCTTTTCCGGAACTACTGTTATAATATGTGGATTCAGCAGATTTACTCGTCCCGTTTTTTCTATGTATACTTTATCCCAGATTCCGGTATTACGATCGCGGATAGGCTGTATCCAATCCCAGCCTGCAACGTACTGATGTGATACATTCTTCGCAATCCGTCCATCTCCGCCTTGCCCGCCATTCGGTTTACCTACAGGATCGGGAGGATATACAATAACACCCAGCCTGTTTTTTCCATCGGCAGCCAACAATTTGGTAATATTAAAAGTTTTGCGTAAAAACATGCCTTCGTAAAGTTCTGTATTTACTTTTCGACCATTCAGATAGATTTCACAACTGTAATTTATACCTCTGAATGTAAGCCAGACCTGTTCTTCTCCCTTAGGTTGTTTTTCTTCGAAATTTTTGATAAACCAGTAAGTATAATATTCTCGTCCGGTGTCGTAGATGTCAGGTATCTTCTCGTTGTTCATCCCGTAAAAAGGGTCGGGAATTTCCTTGTTCTCAAGCTGGGTTGTTAGCACTGTGCCGGGAACAACTGCTTTTTTCCATTTGTCTGTAGGATATGATATTACTGATATCTTTTCTCCGCTATCTTCAGTTTGCGATGCTTGCAGGCATTTCCATCCCGAATCTAATTCGTAACGGTTCTGCGCTTGTAGAGCAAATATCACAGACAGAATTAGTATTGTTAATATATATCTTTTATTCATTGTCGTTAATTGCTGTTATTTAATTTTTTAACCTCAAAAGGTTACAAAGGTCACACTGAAATTGCTCTTTTTCATCCGTAACCTTTTCCTCTTAATTTTCATATTGAAAGATCCAGACATTGTTTTCAGTATAGATAAAAATTCTGAATCTTATTTGTTTTCGGCTTTAAGGACATCTTCTGTTGTGCCCCATGTTTTTGAAGGTTTATTTCCCATTTCAAATTCCAGGGTACCTCCCGATTCTATATCCTTGAAATCTATGTAATATTTAATATACTCTTTTCCATTCAGCCGGATACTTTGGATGTACTTATTTTCAGAACTGTTGTTGTGAGCTATTATCTTGAATTCTTTGTTGTCTTTTACTTTAATGACCGCCTGATCGATAAGAGGACTTCCGAATATATATTTTCCACCTGCAGGTTCTACCTGATAGAAACCCAGAGCAGACAAGATATACCATGCAGACATCTGTCCTACATCTTCATTGCCCGATAGTCCGGCAGGCTGATCGTGGTATAACTCGGATAATACCTGACGTACTCTTTCTGCTGTTTTCCATGGCTGTCCTACATAAGGATACATGTACAATACCTGATGGCTCGGTTCATTGCCATGTGCGTATTGACCTATAAGTCCGCTTATATCAGGAGACGCATGCTCACCCAGGGAGCCTTCGACAATGAATAGAGAATCGAGCTTGGATATAAATCTGTCGGTACTGCCGAATAGATTTACTAATCCTTGTATGTCGTGCGGAACCAGCCATGTGTATTGCCATGCGTTGCCTTCGGTATAATCATTATCGCGATGCACGGATTCGAAAGGATTGAAAGGTGTTCTGAATTTTCCATCTGAAGACAATCCTCTCATAAAGCCTGTTTCTTTATCAAAATAATGGGAATAAGATTTACTCCTTTTCAGAAAATAATTATAATCGTCTTGTTTTCCCATCTTTTGAGCAACCTGAGCTAAAGACCAGTCGGCAATTGCGTACTCCATACATTTGGATAAACCTTCTTCTTCTTTGTCATATGGTATATAGCCGTATTCTTTGAGGTATTTCAACCCTCTTTCATCAAGCATTGCCGATTTCTTCATGGCCTCGTATGCGAGTTCTTTGTCAAAACCGCTATATCCTTTCAGAATGGCATCTGCTACTACGGCGATTGCAGGATTGCCAACCATGCAGTCGGTCTCGCATCCCATCAGATGCCATACAGGCAATTTGCCTTGTTGCCGATATATCGCAAGCATTGTATTGATGATATCATTTACTCTGTCGGGATGTATTATTGTCATTAACGGATGTGCCGCTCTATAGGTATCCCATAACGAAAATGTAGTGTAATTGATAAATGAGGCATTACGGTATATCTTTTTATCTGTTCCCAAGTAGTCTTTGTTCGTGTCGTTAAATTCCGATGGAGCAATCATTGTATGATACATGGCTGTATAAAAACAGCGTTTTATCTTCTCGTCAGATGTTGTTATTTTTATTTTTTTGAGCTCGTTATTCCATGCTTCATCTGCTTTTTTTACCGTCTGATCGAAATTCCATCCGGGTAATTCGTCCTTCATATTCAATTTGGCATTCTCTATACTGACCGGGGATAAGGCAACTTTTACATAGATTTCTTCTTTCGGTGCTGTATCGAAAAGTATTTGGGCATACACTCCTTCTCCCTTGAGCGAATTGCTTTCTATTGTATCGTCTCCGTGAGATAACGAAAACTCTTTCATCGGTTTAGAAAATACAGCCGTAAAAAAGATGCGTTGGTCTTTTGCCCATCCTGTAGAGAACCGATAGCCCGATACAACCGAATCATTTTCACGGATCAAATAAGTATCAACGGGTTTATCCCAGTTTATCTTACTCTTGAGGTCTATTATAACTTTTGCATCTTTGCTTTCGGGGAATGTGTATTTGTGGAAGCCGACCCGTTTGGTGGCAGTTAAAGCAACGTCGATATTATATCTGTCGAGATGTACCGAGTAGAATCCTGCTTTAGCTGTTTCGTTGCGGTGGCTGAACAGAGAGTACATTCCTGATTGAGGGTCGGATATTTCTCCTTTCCCTAGTTTTACATTGCCGATTACAGGCATCAAAGCAATATCACATAAATCGCCTATTCCGGTTCCGTTCAGATGTGTATGTGTGAATCCGAATATGGTTGAGTCCGAGATATGATATCCTGAAGTCCAGTCCCATCCTTCGGTAATGTTTGTGGGTCCTAACTGAACTAATCCGAAGGGGACGTTTGCTCCCATAAAGACATGTCCGTGATCTCCTGTTCCTATATAGGGATCAATATATTGAGTCAGATTTTCAGAACTGTTTGAAACAGTCTCTCTTGTTCCGCAGCCGGTTGAGACAATAGGGACAATGAATGCCAGATAGATGAATGTTGATAATTTCATTTTAAACAGATTAAGTAGTGTATATCTATTCTTTATCCAAGATAATAAAGATTTTAGCCACTACTCCATTAATTATGATTGTAATGGCTAAAATCTATCTAAAGAATATTACCAGTCTTTTTCGAACGTGTTTCCGGAGAATACAATTTCATCGTCATATAAAACAGAGGCGAAATCATTAAACGCTGAAACATAGCTCTGCGCTGGATTGAAGTCATAAAGCATATTCACTCCATATTCACTGTCTCTTACCCGTTTGAGGGTTTGCATGTCGTATGTACCTACATAATAACCTTGTCCGTCGGGAAGTTTGTATAAGCCATCAACAATTTTACGGGAATAGGGCGATACTTGCTTATTAGTCATACCCAGATACCGTCTGGTTATATTGTTATTAAAAGACCCGTAATAAGGCTCTAATGTATAATCAACAAAATCACCCGGATTCACACCCTCTACAGTCTGGCTAAACCCGACATACCCATAATGGTAAACTATGACCGTTTTGTCGGGCATAATCTTTTTTGTTTCATAACATAATCGGGCATAAGCATTGCTCGATGGAGTGACAAATCCCGGTACTCCTACAGACTGTGAGTATTGTGAATATTCGTCATCGAAATCGATACCGTCAAGACCGTATGCATCAACAATAGCTTTTAGTTCTTTAGCAAAATCCTTAGCTGTTGATTCAGACAAATTAGCAACTCCGGCTGCATCATGGTTTCCGAGTATTGATAAATTGACACGAATGCCTTTATCCTGTAGAGGTTTAATGTATTTGTCCCTGTTGGACAGCAGATGAGAAACATTTTCGTTCATAGAAACAAATACACGTCCGGTTTCCTTGTTGTAATTGATGTTGGCGGCGAATATGGTGACAATATCCACAAATGGTTTACCGCTGTTTTTCAGCATATATTCTCCTGCATTCAGTATATTCGTATTATTAACCTCGAAGTACATGATAGTAACAATACCCGATTCTTTAGCAGCATCGGGAGTATTACCCATATACTTTACAACGAACAGATAAGCCCCTTCTCCTGAAGAGGTTTTGATACCCGAATCATTCGATTCGAATGCTACCGGTAGTATATAGCTTTTGCCGATTTCCAGGCTGTTGTCTTTCTTCAGTTTAATGGTTACAGGTTCAGATTCGGTTTTCCCTTTTTCTATCGTTACAGTTTCGCCATTCTCGATAGAAGCCGAACTTAATGGGAAAATTTTAAAATCCGTACCGTTCGCATTATTGTATTCATTGAGAACAGATTCGTCAAATTTGAGCTTACCCGAGAATGTATTTTCTTGAGTCTTGGATAATTTCAGATATACCTTAATTTCTGTACTACCGCTTCTTAATTCGACTGTCTGCATGTCTCGTGCATCGTTATAATTCTTTAAGGATACATAGGAGTCTTTTGCCTTATCGTAATTATTGTCGTCTATATTGCTGAGGTTTATATCATCCGAACAAGAAACAAACAATGCTCCTGCCAGTATCGAAAATACAGCTAAAGACGACAGTCTCTTTTTTATATTGTTAATCATAGTCTTCTATATTATTATTTATACTTACGTAAATGAATATATTTAAGAGTTCAACCCTTTATTTAGACTTTTCGGGTAAGCTTACCGAGTTCCATTTCAGAGCATTCTTGGCTACAGCGTTGTTGCCATTCGAAGTGTGATCCTTTACGATATTACCGTCGCCGTCATCGAATTTCCAGTAAGCCACCAATCCGGGAGATTCTGGATCTATATAGTACGGATTGTTTGCAATTTCTTCTTGTGTGCGGACAGTATTCCATATACGGCATTCGGCTATTTCTCCTGCCAGATAACGATCATCGGCATAAGAGCGCCCGATATAAAACCCGTCAGCACCTCCGACTCCTAAGTTTATGGTTCCGATACTTTGGGTTGTTACACTTGATTGTACTTTTCCATTGATGTATATTTTCATCGTATTAGTTCCCGAATCATAGGTCATAGCCATGTGTATCCATTCATTAGTGGGTAACGCTTTATTGCTGTCTGCATCCGGATAGTTGCCGCGGCTTGTTGCTATTTGTACTTGGCTCGGCGGAAAATTAGCATCGCCGAGACGGATAAGAAAGCGTCCTTCGATTCCCATAACTGTACTGATCAGACGGTCATAATCCCTTGCTCTGAACAGGGCTTCCATTGTCACCTGTGACAAATTATTGCAGACGTCCGGCTTAGCCCAGTTTATCGATAAATTGTTTTTCTCGATGTCTGCTACAGTATTGATCAGCGCAGCACCTTTTACTACATAATAGGTTGTTTGTTTACTTTCCAGAATACCTACTACGGATACATTGTCTATCGAAACAGGCAATACATATACACTGTCTTCATTCAGAGTACTCAGGTTTTTGAATACTATTTTTACTTCCGAAGACAGCACGCTCCCTGCTTTTATAACAGCCTCAGGTTCTGTTATTGTATAATTATCCGAAGGCAGCAGCATAGCATGGTCTTTATACAATGAGTTATACTTGTCGACCTTCGAAGCATCTGCTTTATATACAATCTTAATATCGGAAGCTTCGGGTTGAGCTACGGAAGCCTGTAATGTTTTTTCCACTACATCTATCCCCCTTTTTATCAAGACTTCTTCTTTTAGTGACGATGAGTTGATAAAAGTTTTATTATCGAACGAATCGCTGTCATTGCATGCTGCAAATAAGGCTGACAGGGCGATAATGGATGTTATATATAATTTATATATTTTCATAATGTTTGAATTAAGGTCTCAGACCTATTTGTTACTTTGGTAAATAAAAAAACCAGAGTGTGTTATAAACTGAAAGTGTATCATTAAATACTTTTTTTGACTTAAGTAACACCTTAGTTATTAGGTGAAGGGTTAAGAGTATTTATGGCTCCTCTCGTATATGGATATGTCAGAGTAGGATTGAAGAAATCGTTCTGAACATTGTATATTGCGATCCCCGATTTCTTGTATCTGGCAGATGGTTGTGCCAGCCATATAGCAGTCTGAGGGATAGCCCTGATACCTTTTTCGTAGTTAAAGTATCCGGTTTTATTATCCGAAGGATCGAGAGATGCTGTTGATATCTGTACAATAAAACGATCAGACGGAACTTCGTCTACGGCTGCCATTTCGAGACTGAAATCCATAGCTTGTGTTGATACTTCATCTATTGCATTGATAATAATACTCTTGCATGATTTCAATATTGCTTTATCCAGAAGATTTTGTGGTTTTCCTTCAAAAATAATTGATTTCGAATTATGAGCATCATACCAGCTTTTTATGGGTGACATGTATGCATTCTGAAATTTAGTATAAGTCTCCAGTTCCTTCTCTGTCATATGGAGTGTAGATTTCCCATTGTATTTTATAGAGATACCATCATAGCTGTATTTATCTGCTAAAGCTAAATAATCGTTGACTTTGCCTGTCAGAAAGGTGACGAACTCGTCTTCATTAACCTCTGCTCCTTCTTCTAAAGCATTGTCATATTCGAGCTTAATAGCTTCATATCCTATCGAGAAGATAAACTTCATCCCTTTATTTTCCCTTACCGATTGCATCTCCTGTAGTTCTCTGTCAGTCAGATTATCAGGATACATCAAGGCTATTACATCTATGCTGTCGGGCAGTGCTGTCAAGTGATGAGAGCGGTTTACAGCGTCTTTTGTGCTGTTATCGTACCAAGCATAGACTAACTTATGATCTGTAAGCTTATAATTTCGAAGGCTTTCCAAATATTTTGCATATACATCAGGATCAATATTTTCTATGTTCGGAACATTTACATCTAGGCTCTCGTTTTCTGTCCAATCGCTGCATGCCGTAAACCCTAATCCCGACATAAGGCAGAGGAGAGCTATAATTGTATTTTTATTTAATCTGCTTTTCATAATTACATCTGTTTATGTAAACTGGTTATTCGTTGAAAGTCATTAATCTGTGATGACTTTATTTCTTGGCGTCCCACCATACATTTGTTGCCATATTGTCAGCACCGTTCAGAAATTTCAGTCCTGCATTCAGGTTAGTAGTGTTATCAGTATATTCGCTCTGAGGATAGGGTAGGCGGCGAGCCATTTTATTGTCGGATACTATACCGCCGCTCTTGTTAGAGGGAGCAGGCATTAGTTTAGGATAACCTGTTCTGCGGAATTCACTCCACGCTTCAAGTCCGAGAGGGAAATTGGCTATCCATTTTTGAGTGATAATACGTTCGAGATTAGTTTCGAAAGATGCACCTGCATTCCACTTAATGGTAATAGTACTGGTTGTTCCTTTAAATGAATTTATACCTGCAGGATCTACATAAGCTAAAGGCTTATTTGTCTCGTTTGTCATGTAACTATCCGCACCGGAAGCTCCCCATTGTGAAAAAGATAATCTGATGCCTTCTTCATAAAAGCTTTGGGCTGTACCTCCCATATTCCATCCTCGTAAAGCTCCTTCTGCTTTCAGGAACGACACTTCCGCTGCATTCATCCACATGAGTTTACTCTTAGGAGTAACGATCATATTCGAATAAGCGTGTGCGGTTTCTGCCGGCGGAATTTGTATTCCTGAACGTATACCGATAAATCCATCTTCGATTTTTCCTCCGAATGTAGATACTGTGAAATATTTTTCTCTGCGAGGGTCATTAAACCCATTCATATAGGATGTTATATCTGCAGATATACGGGAATCTCCTCCATTGTATTCATACATAATTGTATAAAAAGGATTTTGATTCTGATCAAGGTCAAGAAAAGCATTATCACTGTTACCAGTCATGGTTCCGATTTCATCGGCTGCAACTTCTTCCGCCTTTTTCTGTGCGGTTGAGGCATCAGCATATGCAATACGAATAGCCAGACGTAATTTTATCGAATTAGCCAGTTTGACCCATGCGATTGCGTCTCCTCCATATACTTTATCGGCTTTAGCACTGAAATTTTCTGTCCGGTATTCTTTCAGAATCAGTATGGCACTGTCCAATTCGTTGAACATTTTGTTATAAATAGCCTGTTGAGAATCGTAAGGGGCATTCAGCTGTCCTTCAGCTCCGATCTTCGAATAGGGCATTGGTCCATAAGTATCCACAATACGAGACATAGCAACAACTTTGATAATGTCAGCTACAGCCAGCGGTACAGGTTTTGTGGTCATTTTTTTGATTCGGCTGTGATTTGGAAATATTTTGGGGATCACATCTTCAAATGGGACTTTCATCCAGTTTTCGGGAGCATTGTAACTCGAAAATTTACCGGAATTAAATCCGGGGTTAGAGTCTCCTATATATCCGCCATATGATCCTGCAAAAAGACAGTCTATAAACTGAAACATATTGGCATCCACAGGAATTGTATAATTCTGCATTTCGAGCATAGATGCTTGTAAAGCATAGTCGTCTCTTTGTTTTTCATCATCCGTTACTCCTCCGGGATTCCGGTTTACGTTTTCATAATTATCTGTACAGCCAATGAAGCAGGACAGAGCTGTCAGTAACAGTATTTTGCTAAATAATTTATTCATGACAAATAAGGTTAAGATTAGAATTTAAGGAGAACGTTAAAGCCTAAATTACGGGTGCTGGGCATCATAAAGTAGTCGATTCCCTGATAATAGTTTCCGGTAGAAGCTACCGCTTCGGGATCGAAAGGTGCTTTATTATATATCATCCACAGATTACGTCCGACCAGAGATACTGTTACGTCTGCAACATTCCACACTTTATTGCGTGGAAATGTGTAAGCGATGCGGGCTTCCTGCAGGCGGACATTGGTTGCGCTGTATGTGTAATACTGAGGGATTCCCAATTCTCCGCCTATTGCTGTGTACCAGTTTTGTGCAGAAATAACGTCTCCTCCGTTGATCAATACTCCACCGTTGTCACGGGCATTGGCACTTGCTTCGGAAACACCGTAACGATCAAGTGTAGCCTGAGTGGCAGAATACACAATACCTCCCAAACGTGCGGAAATAAGGAAGCTGAAATTCAGATTTTTCCAAGAGAAGTCATTTCTCCATGCCATGTTCGCTTTAGGGAATACGCTGCCCAGCTTGATGTCTTCTTTTGCGTTTTGTTTAACTACATTACCATCTGATGTAACATAGATATATCCGTCTTGGTCACGCATTAACTCGGCACTTGAATATAAGTCGCCCAGACTTCCTCCTGTTTTTAGAATAAAGCGGGTCAATCCGAGACGTCCGACTTCCAAACGGTCGATATTCATCGTTGCTCCTGTTTCCGGATGCACATAATTTTTTACGATTTCAAGTATTTTGTTTTTATTCGCACTGAATGTATAGGTCGAAGACCACTTGATATCATTCCATGTGTTCTGATAGCCCAGAGATAGCTCGATACCTTTGTTCTGTACTTTTCCGGATTGTACATATAGCCTTTTGTATGCAGATGAAACAGACATTTGGGCATCAAAGGTTTGATTGTATGTTTTTGTGGAGTATAAACTCAGGTCGAGACTGAATCCATGAAGGAACCGAGTACTTAGACCAACTTCCCATGAATCTGTTTTCTCCGGTTTCAGATTAGACATCGGATAGTTGCTCAATGCTCCTGCCCATGAATTAGTGCTGCTGTCCCATTCGTAAGTAGGATTAGACAGAAAGCGTGGAAATGGCATTCCGACAGATGCAAATGATGCTCTTACTTTGGCATATTCGAGTTGTTTGGGCAGTTCGAATATTTCAGAAAGAACAATAGATGTTCCTACAGAAGGATAAAAGAAAGAGCTCTTGGAAGAATAAGGCCCTGCAAGTTGCGATGGCCAGTCGTTACGACCGGTAAGAGTCAGGTAATAAGCACTCTTGTATCCGATTTCGGCACTTGCAAAAACAGATTGGGTTTGTTCTTCCCAGCTTGGCTGTTCCCTCTTTGTCTTGGCATTATCCAATTGATAAACGTTAAATACGTTTGGTATAAGAGATTCACTTATAGGTCCTCTAACCCTTAGAATGTCTTGTTTGATTACCGAAAAAGATGTCCCGATATTGGCATGTAACGAAATTCCGTTATCGAATGACTTATCTATATTGGCGATGGCATCACCGTAGGTTTGTTTTTCTTTAGTACCGGTAATTCCGTAAAAACCATTGGCTGATCCTTCGGTAAGAGTTAGGTTGGAAGATGCATAGAGCTTTTCGGTAAAGTCGTTATTCGAATTATCAACTCTGATACGTCCCGAGAGGCTCAGCCAATCCAATACTTTGTAGCTGAGGCTGGCATTCATCATATAACGGTCTTTGGTATTCTCTCTCAGATTTCTGTAATTGATCCAATAAGGATTCTGTCCTGTATATTCGTTGATTCCCTGAGGCCAGTATTGAGTGCTTATATTTCGTGACGAATTCCATCTTTCGTACATCTTGATATCATTCCAGTCGTCTCCGCGAGGAAATAAATAAGCGGTAACAAGAGGATTGGAATAAATTCCCTGATTGATCATATTCCGATCTTTCTGTTTAATGTAGCTCATACCTACATCGAGTGTCATTTTATCATTCAGAAAATATGCTGTATTACGGAATGTGAAGTTGTACCGTTCGTATTTATTATTGGGAATCATACCTTTTGAGTTTACTGCACTTCCGGAGAGATAAGTCTGATTGGTTTTTGTACCTGTGCTCAATGTAAATGATTCCGTAGCTACTACTCCTGTATTCAGATAATCGTCCTGAGGTGAATATCTGTTATCGGTCAAAGCTCCCCAACTTTTGTCAAGAACGGGCGCCGAAGATTGGAGATCTCCTGTTCCGTATTTGTTCTGGAATTTAGGCATAACCAATGGTCTCAGAAATTCGGTATTCTGAGAAACAGTAAGACTTACTTTTCCTTCTTTTCCTTTTTTAGTGGTTATAACTATGGCTCCGTTTGCTCCGCTGCTGCCATATAAAGCAGCGGCAGCCGCTCCGGTCAATACCGAAAGGGATTCTATATCTTCGGGGTTTAAATCGGCTATCGATTCGGACGATCCTGTGGACTGGAATTCAGTTCCACCTCCTCCGGAGAAGTTAAAAATAGGAACACCGTCTATTACATAGAGGGCATTACTTGATTGTGCAATACTTTTATTACCCCTCATGACTACCTTACTGGCTCCACCGACTCCCGATGAGCTTGTATTTATGTTAACTCCTGCTACTTTTCCGGATAGAGAGTTAATAAAGTTCGCGTCTTTATTATTTACCAGTTGATCCTGATTTAGCTGTTGTACATTATAGCTTAAGGCTTTTTGTTCTCTTTTTATACCTAAAGCTGTAACTACTACTTCTTTGATCATCTGTTCATCGGGACGCATCTGTAAAGAATATTGATTCTCTTTCTTCACTTGTACCTTTTGTGTGGTATAGCCCAAATAGGATAAAACTAAAGTTTCGCCTTCCGAAGCCTGAATTAAGAACTTGCCATCAATGTCGGTTATAACACCGCCTTTTAAGCCTGCAACAGTTACACTGACCCCGATCAAAGGGTCGTTGTTTTCGTCTATTACAGTTCCTGTGATATTTTTTTTCGGTGATGATTTTTTCTCGGCAACCAGCATAATGTAATTTCCGTCTATCTGGTAAGTGAATCCTGTTTCGGAGAGTATTTGGTTCAGAGCCTGATCCAATGTGGCGTTTTTCAGGTCGAGATTTATGTTTCTGCCCGACTCTAATTTAGATGAGTTATAGGCTATCGACATGTTAGCTTGTTTTTCTACTTCATGCAATGCTTGCGCAATGGATAGTCGACTATGTTGTATTGTGATTTTTGCATTGCTTTGTGCAAAAAGTCCTACCTGTATAAAAAACAGACAGATAAAAACAAGCAATGTTTTTGCTCTTGAATGATTATACTTCATAGATTTGATTTAATTTATGTGTTTCTTCTTAAAAAATGGCTTAGAATAGGTTTTCTTATAACAGCACGCCTTTAAAGTTGAGTTCGATATAACTTATTTATGCTGTCGTGTTTCCGAATGAAAAAAGACAAGGGTTTCATATCCTTAACCGGAAATGGTTAAGAGTACTTTTTTTCATAATAATAACTGTATTAAGTTTTCTTTCGAGTTAAGGTGTTAATTACCCAGAGTTTATAGTTAGTGCACTTTTATCTTTTCAACTCCAGATAACAATATTTATTCTCTAGTTTATAATTAATATTTCCGACGACTTTTTCTATGACAGTCATAACTTCATCCAAAGATGCATTCTTTCTGAATGAGAAATTATAAGTGTCTTTGTTAAAGAGGTTTTCTTCTTGATATTTAAAGGTTATAGGATATTTACGTTCCAAAAGATTTAAGATTTGCGATAATGTCAGATCCCGTATTACAATTTCGCTTCTCTGCCATGCTGTGATATTTTCAATATCAACTTCTTTTTGCAAACTGATACTGTTGTTTTCCTTATCATAGATAAATTGATTTCCGGGTTCTAATATGTATCCGTTATCAGCCTTGTGATTGTCGTTTTCAACTAAAACACTTCCTGATAATAATGTAACCGAAGTCTGCATATCGGAAGCATACGACTCCACATTAAACTCAGTTCCCAATGCCGTTACCTGAAAATTGGATGTTTTAACGATAAAAGGCTTCTTCTTATTTTTCTTTACTTTAAAATTGGCTTCTCCGATTAAGAATACACTTCTGGTATTTCCTGTAAATTCATGAGGATACAGAAGAACTGTCTCTGAGTTTAATTCAACGGTTGATCCATCAGGCAGGGTGATAGTTTGCAATTCCGAATTAGGAACATAACTCTCTACTAAATCCTGAGAATCTTTGTGCTCCGAAAGTAAGAGAAATACAGATGTTACAGCTATGATGAAAAATACAGCTGCGGCTGCCTGCCAAATATGCATAGACAAAGATCGCTTAGAGGACTCTTGATGTAAGCCTAACCTTTTCTCTACAGAATGAAGTGCTTCTTTAGTTTCATCAGAAGAAAAACCGGCTTCGGGCAGAGACTCCCACAAAGACCACAAAGCCTTTTCTTTTTCATCCTCGTTTTCGGGAGTTATCAGCCATTGCTGAAACTCTCCGATTGATTCCGAAGATTGTTTTTCTTTTCGAAACTTGTTTATTATATGTTGAAAATACTTCATTCTGGTTGGCTTGTTTAATTATAATACGATTAACTCATTTGTGCTACTCAATGGAAACTGAAAAAAAATGCAAAATTCTTATTTTTTGCTGTACTCTAGGTTTTACTATTCTTTCCGGCTCCTTGAATTACACCTTTTAATTCACCCAAAGCAAGGTATATATGCCGTTCTACTGTACGTACTGAAAGGTCTAAGTTCTGAGCAATATCGTTATTTGATTTTCCTTCAAATCTGCTCATTTCAAAAACAAGCCTTCTTTTTTCGGGCATCTGTTTTAAGGCTAGGCTGATTAATAAATGAAGTTCTTTAGCATAAATCTCGGAGTAGGGATCTGTGATATCTAATTCGGAAAGAAGCGAAGTGCTTATGTTTTCTTGGTACCGACGTTCTATTTTTTTATGCCTTATTAAATCAAAAATATGATTTTTGGTTATTGAATACACATAGGGCGAACAGCTTTCAATCCGTCCCATCCAGATATCGGTCTTGTCCCATAGTTTAAGGAAAATTTCCTGAGCAACATCTTTGGCCTCTTCTTCCGACTTTAAAATACTTTCGGCAAAAGCTCTGACTTTCGGATAATAAACCTGAAAAAAGCGATTGAATTCTTTATGTTTTTCTTTACTAGATCTAAAAGACATCTCTAATAAGCTTTAGTATAATTCTACAAATATATTAAATATCATATTTCTATTATTAAAAATGGAAAAAGTAATATTTGTCAGCTACTCTATTAATAACTGTCGGTAGACCATATTGTTTGGTAGACAAATGAAATTTCTATATAGATAATTTATAAAGCTGAAAAAGCGGTCAATAAAATGAGAAGGTTATTTATTATTTAGACTGGGATAAGTAGAAACGAAATTTCAGATATATACACTTGCTTTTCTTGCTGTCTGAGATCTTCTGAAGTGAGAAGTTGAGATAATGTATAATATTACATGTTTTACAGGAATATTACATTTTTTATCTTAAATTCTTTTCAGAATATTGCAAATTTAATAACCTTGACTTATTACTTAAATCAGATTACTATACAAATGAAAAATGTAGGATATTTATTTTTATTTATTTTCCTGTGTTTACCCTATACTGTCACGCAGGGAAAAAGCAGGGAGAAGTATAATTTCAACAGTCAATGGCTGCTCCATGTCGGAGATGTGAATAGTGGAGAAAGTGTTAAATTGAATGACGGAGCATGGAAAAAAGTAACCTTGCCCCATGCCTTTAATGAAGATGAGGCTTTTAAAATTGCGATTGATCAACATACCGATACGATATCGTGGTATCGGAAACATTTCAAACTGCCTAATTCGGATAAAGGCAAAAAAGTTTTTATCGAATTTGAGGGTGTACGGTTCGGCGCAGATTTTTATGTGAACGGAAAACATATAGGCTTTCACGAAAACGGAGTTATGGCAGTCGGGTTTGATATTACCAATTTAATAGAATACGGTAAAGAGAATGTGATAGCAGTCCGTGCCGATAATTCATGGAGATACAAAGAACGTACTACAGGCAGCGGATTTCAGTGGAATGATAAAAATTTTAATGCCAATTATGGGGGAATTCCCAAAAACGTATATCTGCACGTAACCGATAAAGTATATCAGACATTGCCTTTGTTCAGCAATCTGAAAACAACAGGGACATATATTTATGCCCGTGAGATAAATATAAGGGAAAAGAGTGCGACCATATTTGCACAATCTGAGGTCAGAAATGAGTACGATACTCCTAAAACAGTTCGTCTGGAGGCTGTCATAGAAGATATGGACGGAAAGATAATCAAGACTTTTTCGGGTAAGGACGAAACTTTTTCCGGTGGAGAAACAAAAATACTGTCTGTTTCCGATCGGGTGAGCAATCTTCACTTTTGGAGTTGGGGATACGGATATTTATACAATGTATATACTACGCTGTATGTGGACAATAAGCCTGTCGATAAAGTGAAAACACGTACAGGATTTCGTAAAACCCGTTTTGCCGAAGGCATGGTCTGGTTAAATGACCGTGTTTTGCAGATGAAAGGCTATGCCCAGCGTACCAGCAACGAATGGCCGGCTGTGGGGATGTCTGTACCTGCGTGGCTGAGCGATTACAGCAATCACATGGTGGTGGAAGGCAACGGGAATTTGGTTCGGTGGATGCACGTAACACCATGGAAACAAGATGTAGAGTCGTGTGACCGTGTAGGTCTTATTCAGGCTATGCCAGCCGGGGATGCCGAAAAGGATGTAGAGGGGCGTCGTTGGGAACAGCGTGTCGAACTGATGAGAGATGCTATTATTTACAACCGCAATAACCCGAGTGTCTTGTTTTATGAGTCGGGTAATGAGTCTATCAGCGAAGAACATATGGCCGAAATGAAAGCCGTTCGGGATAAATACGATCCATACGGAGGACGGGCTATCGGTTCACGTGAAATGCTGGATAGTAAAATCGCCGAATATGGGGGTGAGATGCTTTATATCAACAAGAGCGGACACATACCGATGTGGGCGACCGAATATTGTCGTGATGAGGCTCTACGTAAATATTGGGACAATTATTCATTCCCATTTCACAAAGATGGGGACGGTTCTACTGAATATAAATCTACAGTAACCAATGCTGTTAAGAAATTGGCGGATGCAAGTGCTTATAACCGCAATCAGGATTCGTTTACAAAAGAATTGGTTACCCGTTGGTGGGATTATTTCCGTATACGTCCCGGTACAGGTAAAAGGGTAAGTTCGGGTGGTGCAAAGATTATCTTTTCCGATTCGAATACGCATTACAGAGGAGCCGAAAATTATCGCCGGAGTGGAGTTACGGATGCAATGCGCATACCAAAAGACGGATTCTTTGCTCATCAGGTAATGTGGGACGGATGGGTTGATATAGAAAACTACCGGACTCATATTGTCGGTCATTGGAATTATACACCGGAGGTAAAGAAAGATGTATATGTGGTATCTGGCGGAGAGCAGGTTGAATTGTTCGTTAATGGAAAATCGAAAGGGTTTGGAGAGCGGAGTGATCATTTTTTCTTCACATTTAAAGATATTCAATGGGAGGCCGGAAAAATAGAGGCCATAAGCTACGATGCAAACAAACGAGCATTAAGCAGAGCCAGCATACAAACAGCCGGACAGCCGGAATCTATAAAATTAAAGTTGATACAAGCTCCCGACGGATTTAAAGCGGATGGAGCCGACTTGGTTATGGTAGAAGTAGAGGTCGTGGATAAAGAAGGACGCCGCTGCCCGTTGGCAAACGATAAGATCAGTTTCGACCTATCCGGAGCAGCCGAATGGAGAGGAGGTATTGCTCAAGGCCCTGATAACTATATCCTGTCGAAAGAACTGCCCGTGGAATGTGGAGTGAACAGAGTATTGATCCGTTCGACAACCAAAAGCGGAAATATTCAGTTAAAGGCGTCAGCAAATGGATTGAAAGGGGATGTCCTTACATTTAAATCAGTGCCTTTCATTCAGAAAGACGGTCTTTCGGATTATATAAGCGGAGAGCATCAGCCAAGTAATTTATCGAGAGGAGAGGTTTTAGGAGGAGAATCGTTTCAGGTTTCCCGTAAGACAGTTGATATAATAGATGCTATAACAGATACCAATCAGGATAAAGTGCGGAACAGTTTTGATGACAATGAATTATCCGAGTGGAGTAACGATGGCAAACTGAATAGCGGATGGATTACTTACGAATTGGAGCGTGACGCTGATATCTCAGAAATAGAATTGAAACTGACCGGCTGGCGTATGCGAAGTTATCCGATCCAGATATTTATCGATGGCAAAGAAGTCTTTAACGGTGAAACACCCAAAAGTCTGGGGTATATTTCGATTCCTGTAACTCCGACAAGAGGACGTTTTATTAAAATCCAATTGATAGGGCAAAGTACCGACAATGATGCGTTTGGAGGTATTGTTGAAATTACCGGAAAGATAGAACTCGATTTGTACAAAGATCCGAATGCCGCCGATGCTAAAGGACAGCTTCGAATTGTAGAGATCGATGTATATGAGAACGTAAAATAAGATCTGTATTAATTACTTAATAAGAATATAAATAATAAATTCTGCTATCTGCAATGTTTATCTTTGCAATAGCAGAATCTTGTTAAATAATAGCAAGTCTTTTTTGTTTTCAATCTGTGAGTAGTTGGAAATATATATGAAACCTTAATCTATACTTTATGAGAAAACAAGTCCTTATAATATTTCTTTTTTGTTTCCCGATAATAGCGATGCAAAGTACTAATCCGGTGAAAGTAATAATTACAGCCGGTCAGTCAAATACCGATGGCAGAATACTCAATACCGATTTACCCGCATATATAGCTGAAATACCGGGGCAGGAATATCAATATTGCAAATGGAATCTTGGTAGTACAACGGCAACTGTAAGAGGAACATTAGTCCCTTTTTGGCCGGCTATCCGTAATGATGATAATCCTTCTCGATGGGCTTATGATGCTGTAACCTATTATTGGCTGGAAAAGGCTCTGAAAGAAGATTTTTATGTCATTAAATGGTCTCATGGCGGAACAGCGATAGATACGTCGGCTGTTTCTACCAATAAATATTATTGGAATGCCGATCCAAACTGGTTGGCACGAAATACATCTACCGCTATTGGTGGAAAATCTTTACTGCTTTCGTTCGAAGAGAGCATCTCTGCAGCAATTGACAGTACATTATCGAAATTGGACAGGAATTATGAGATTGTTGCCTTCCTATGGCATCAGGGAGAAAGTGACCGAAATACGGGTGATCATTATTATTCGAATCTGAAGATGATGTTAAACCATATCCGGAGTTTTCTTGTTGAAAAGACCGGAAATAGTAATTATCGTAGTCTACCGTTTATTTACGGAACGGTATCCCGTAAAAACAAGCAGTATAGTGAAATGGTCGAGAAGGCGATGTATCAGTTAGCTGCAGAAGATAAGAATTGTTATGTTATAGACATGTCAGAGGGAGAGTTGCAAAAAGATCAATTACATTTTACTCGAAAATCAGCTGAATTTCTTGGAATAAAAATGTATAATGTATTAGTCGATTTGGGTGTAACGGGAACTGAAGGGCAAAAAATCGATGAAATATACTGAATGCCATGCGGATAAAAAAAATATTATTAATCGTTTGTGTCTTTTTATTGTTCGATGGTTATGGGTTAGCTCAGAATACCATCCGTATAGCTAAATATAAAGGAGACCGTATATGTGCTGTCAGCTATACTTTTGATGATGGGTTAGAAGAACACTATACATTGGTTTATCCGGTTTTGGAAAAGTATGGGATAAAAGGTACTTTCTGTATTTCCGGCAGTAAGATTGAAAATAGAGTATTGCAACGAGGAATGCCTCCTGTAACATGGGCTCAATTGAGGGAAATGAGCGACAATGGGCATGAGATATCAAATCATGGATGGTCGCATCAGAATCTTACAAAATTGACAAATGAGGAGATCAACTCTGAAATAGAAAAAAATGATAGTATTATATATGAAAAGACCGGGCTGAGGCCCTATACTTTCTGCTATCCCGGTAATGCGAAAAACCATATGGTAATAGCTTTGGCTTCCCTCAATAGGGTGGCGACACGTGTCGAACAGAGGTCTGTCGGTTCTAAATCGACACCCGAAGATTTGGAGAATTGGATCAGAATATTGAAGAATAAACAAGCATGGGGGATTGGCATGACTCATGGTATAACTTATGGATATGACCCTTTCAGCGACCCTTCGGTTTTATCGGATCATTTGCAAAAGGTAAAAGACATGCAAGACTCTCTCTGGATTGGCACTTTTCGCGAGATTGCGGCTTATATAAAAGAGCGGGATAGTCTAAAACTGCATATAATAAAGGATACTTCTGCAGAATTGAATATTTTTCCTGAATTGTCTTTAGATAAAAGGTTATTTTCTGACAGTCTTACTATAGTGATTGACCAATCAGATATAAAGCATGCAGATATCAGGCAAAACGAGCGGAAACTTAATTATAAAATAGACAAGGATAAGTTATTGTTTGATTTTGATCCGCACGGAGGAATGATTCAGATAAAAAAGAATACTTATTAATGTCCTTGCTGATTACTTGATATAGATTTTATCTATAGATTATTCAGATCAGACTTTGATATTAAAGTCTGTCCTGATATTTCAATGAAAGATACATGGTAACCACTTTGTGACAAAAGGATAATGAAAAACCGCATAGTATATAGATGTATAATACTAGAGCCGGTTATGAACTTTAATCTGATTAATGAGCATAAAATAGTTATATTTGTTTTTAATAAGGTCTCAGACCTATTTATTAAAACAGGAAATTCGTTTGCGGTTTTTGTGTAGAGCCCACAGAGGTTTTTACCTTTTTTTATCTATAGAGAAAGAAGTTATAATTTACTTCCGCCCTTTGGGTAGTTATAAGTTATAAGAGAAAAAAGTATCATCTGATAGAATACAATTTGGATGTAACTTTTGTTACCTTTTTTCTTTGGGTGAAAATTGAAAACAGAGTTTATAATAAGTAACAGAAAGTATTTAAAGACGAGTTTTAAAGCGATGACCAGCTGTTGCTGTTATGCTTGAAAGGTCAATAAATAGGTCTGTGGCCTTAAAAGAAGCTGTACCCGAAAAGGTCTCGTCTGAAAAGTGAACACAACGCTTGTTACTTTTGTTACCTTTTGCGTTAAGCTGCTATTTATAGCTGCATTAGAAAACAGAAAAATAACTAATATCAATGAGTTCAAATCAGGAGAATGCATCCCGATGGCTGGGCAAAAAGATTGCGGAGGCCAAAGGTGCATATATTTCAGCTTCGGCATTTACTATTTTAAGCGCAGGCTGTTTTGTCATTTTTTGCTGGTACTTATCCGAATTCGCAGCTTCGTGGCTGAACGAAGGAGTGATTTTGCCTAATACTCTGTTATTTGCATTGTTATTCCTTACCGGAAGATACCTCCTGGCTCATTTTGCTTCGTTGTTCAATTATAATGCAGGGAATATTATTGTTTCCAAAATAAAAAAGGAACTTTACCCCATATTACTCAATAACAGTAAACAAGATTCTGTGTCGAGCACTTTACTTGTTACCAGAGTCAGTGATGACCTCAAACCATTCTATGCTTTTTTTATCCCCTATGCGATGGCTTCGGTTATGGTCAGTTCATTTTTATTGGTGATCTGCTTTTGGGTGGAAAAATGGGTTGCTCTAGCACTCATGGTTTCACTGGTGGTTATTCCTATGCAGATGATTGTTATCGGTTTAGGGGCAGAATCGCTTCATAAGAAACATATCAACCTTTTCTTAAAATATTCGGCTGTATTTTATAACAGATTGCAAACCATTGCTGAAATTGTCAATCTGGATAATTTAAAACCTCAATACAGTTTTTTATCGAAAAAAAGTAAAGAGTTGAACAATGCAACTACTAATGTGATGAGAGTTGCTATTTTATCGTCAGCCGTACTTGAATTATTTGTCACTATTTGTATAGCCTTTATTGCCATTTATTTGGGAATGAGTCTTCTTGGAATTATGACAGGGCCTAATTATGGAAAAGGGTATGATTTTAGGATGGCTTTGTTTCTTTTGACTCTGGCTCCTTATTTCTTTTTTTATCTGAGGAAGTTTGTGAGTGCCTATCATGATAGGAATAAGGCTCTTGCATCAGCAAAACTAATAATCCCGATTCTGAATGATGCTGTTCGTCTGCAGCATTCGGATACAGATGAAGCTCTTCGTGATTTTGAAATAAACGGCTTGAATTTTGCTTATCCCGATTCTCCGGTAAAAGTCCTGCATAATATCAATCTGAAACTACCAACTAAAGGTTTGGTTCTGGTAAAAGGTATTTCAGGCTCAGGAAAATCGACTCTGTTGAAACTCTGTACAGGAAGTTTATTTGCTCAGGAAGGTTCGATTTCGGTAAACGGAAAAAGCAATGAATGGTCTCATCAATGGCTGAGGGTGAACTCTTCGTACATGAATCAGTTTCCCTTCATATTTGATGGAACGCTGAGATATAATGTTTTCCTCGATCTTAATAATACTTCGGAAGATGTTTATCCTGAGTTTTTAGATAAAATTCTTGCTAAAAAAGAAGATCGCTGGCAGGCTCAACTGAGTCATAATGGAAAACAGCTGTCGGGAGGAGAAAAGCAATTAGTGACTCTTGCCCGTATGATGCTGCATCCAAGACCAATAGCTATTCTGGATGAGCCTACGGCAAATCTGGATGAAGATACAATTGGAATAATCATTCCGCAGATCATGAAGCTGGCTGAAAATAAATTGGTAATTGTCGCCTCGCATGAGAAAATGTTCGATGCGGTTGCAGATTCAATTATAAACTTAAATTGGGGAGAGCAGATGCAATATGAATAAGTTTATTGTAAAATATATATTCAAGCCATTAGAAGGCAGATGGCTGAGAGGAGGTTTTTTATTGTTGCTCTGGACAATTGCATTCATAGCCCTGCCCGCTATATCCGGATGGTTTCTGGCAATCTGTAGTGTGGTATTTATAACTGCAAATACATTGTTCCCTTATTTGGTACCTTCTGCTGTTATCAGATTACTTGCATTGTTACGTACAGCTACGAGATATTTTGAACGGCTTGAAAATCATAAGACCACGCTCGATGCTCAGCAAAGCCTGCAATTGAGAGTCTTTAAATCCGTTGCAAATTTTCCTTATTTCAAAAAACAGGTTAATAATAACTCGGCATTGCTTGAAAATAGCACGTATGGTATAGATCAGATTCTGAATCATATTCTTTTGTGGATTCTACCGTTTGCCACTCTGATAATTTCACTAAGTATCTACTTTTTCTTTCTGATTGTATTTTCTCATGTTATAGCTTTAGAGTTCTTAGTTTCATCAGCTATACTGCTGTTTATAGTGCCTCAGTTGATTTTCAGAAAAAACAGGACGTTATATGAAAAACTGAAATCGCAGCGAGAAGAGAATAATCAGGAACTTATTCAAAGTTTCAGAGGACGTATAGAGATTTCCAAATATAATATGGAAGGAAAAGCTATCGGTCAATACGAGCAAAGACTATTGAGCCTCGAACGATTAGAGAATAAATTACAGACTAATTCCTTCACACTTCAGCTTATTGCGGGATTGGGAGTCAGCTATATTGCTGCGTTCCTTCTTTGGGATTCGAGTAATTACAGTGTTAGTGCCCCAATGGCAATCGGGATTTTTTTCGGAATTATGGCTCAGGCAGAATTAGCCGAAATGCTCTTTTCGGGAAAGTCTGAAAAAAGCTCAGTCAGAAATCAGATTAAGGATCTTGATTCGATAATTGAGCAAGGCGATCAGCCTGTTGACAGTGTACGAGTAGCTTCCCGTCTTGAATCTGTAAGTTTAAAAAATATAAGTGCAAAAATTCCGGAAACGCATATAGAAACAGCAGAAATTTCATTGGATATAAAGAAAGGTGATTGGATTGCTCTTTATGGCGAAACCGGGAAAGGAAAGACTACTTTGTTGAATAGCCTTTTTTATCCAGAGTACAGAAAGAATGGCTTGCTGATATGGAATGGAGATACTGAATTGAGACATCTGCCTGTTCCCGAATGTATCTATGTAACCCAGAAGGCTTATCTGCTTACCGGAACATTGCGTGAAAATTTCGAAGGCTATTCTGATGATGACATAGAAGAAGCCTTGCAAATAGTCGATTTGGAAAGCTGGCGTTTGTCTCTTCCCGATGGTCTATCCACTTGGCTGGGTGAAAACGGTGAAACCTTGAGCGGTGGGCAGCGTAAAAAGTTGTTATTGGCACAGGCTCTCCTGAAAAAGCCTCAGTTATTGGTGGTGGATGAACCGACAGCCGGGATAAGTTCAGAAAATGCAATTGCCATTTTTGAGAATATCAAGAGCAAGTATCCTGATGTGTCCATTCTGATGGCTACTCATCTCAAAGATTTTGAGAGTGTAGTAGATCGAATTATTAATCTTTAGTTATAGAAAGTCTTTAAAGAAGCATATATTTATGTCTATAAAAAATATTCGTTTGGAAGTTATGCGCTTCCTTGAAAAAAATGTCGATACTTTTATCGAGCAATATTTAGTTCCGATTGAAAAAATCTGGCAGCCAAGTGATTATTTACCTAATTCACAGAAAGAAACTTTCTTTGAAGATGTCAAGGAGTTACGCGAACTGGCTAAAGAACTGCCTTATGATTTTTGGGTGGTATTGGTTGGTGATACCATTACCGAAGAAGCCTTGCCTACGTACGAGTCATGGCTAATGGAGGTTGAAGGTGTTGATAATATGGAACGTAATGGCTGGTCGAGATGGGTAAGGCATTGGACAAGTGAGGAAAACCGGCATGGAGATTTGTTGAACAAATATTTATATCTGTCGGGGAGGGTAAATATGAGAGAAATTGAAATAACAACCCAGCACCTTATAAGTGATGGCTTTGATATAGGCACAGGGCGAGATCCATATAAAAATTTCGTATATACAAGTTTTCAGGAGTTGGCGACATTTATTTCTCATAGCCGTGTTGCCGAATTGGCAAAAAAAATAGGAGATGATAAATTATCCCGGATGTGTAAGAGGATTGCCAGTGACGAGATGAGGCATCATTATGCATACAGTGAGTTTGTGAAGAATATATTCGAAGTAGACCCAAGTGAAATGATGCTTGCTTTCCAGTATATGATGAAACAGAAAGTAGTTATGCCTGCGCATTTTCTAAGAGAATCGGGTCAAAAAATAAGCAGTGCGTTCGAGCATTTTTCTAATGCCGCTCAACGAATGGGTGTTTACACGGCCTCCGATTATGTTGATATTATGCAGAAGCTTATCGATAAATGGCAGATTGACAAATTGTCGGGATTGACTGACGAGGCTGAACGTGCCCGTGATTTTCTGATGAAATTACCTTCACGAATGGCTAAGATTTCCGAACGATTGACAGTTCCTGTTGATTCTTATATCTTTAAATGGGTACAACCTGCGGTGAAGTAAGACATAATAGGAGGGAATTTGTTATATATTACTAAATTCCCTCCTAATTGCTTTTTTCAGATTATTCGATACTGTTCAACAGATCGGTTTTGCCTTCATTTACAAGTTTCAGGATAAGTTCACCGAACAAGGTGTTCTGCCAAGCAAACCACGAACGGGTAAACTTCTCAGGGTTATCTTTGTTGAATGATTCGTGAATGAAACCTGTGCCTGCATCAGTATCCATTACCATTTTGATACAAGCTTTTATTTCTTCATCATCCTGACTGGTAAATGCTTTCATCATTAAACTCATCGGCCATACCATGTCATATCCGATGTGAGGTCCTCCGATACCTTCTCCTGCTTTACCTTTGAAAAAGTAAGGGTTGTCAAGGCTCCACACGTACTTACGGGTATTTTGGTATATTGGGTCATTTACAGACACATCACCCAAATATGGCATAGCCAGCAAACTGGGGACATTGGCATCATCCATCAAAAATTTAGTACCGAAACCATCCACTTCATAAGCATAGATTGTTCCGTATTTAGGATGTTCATAGGTCGCATGCTCTTTTAAGGCTGATTCTACTTCATTTGCAAGATCAGTACATTCTTGAGCCAACTTTGTATCTTTATTGACTTTAGTCAGTATTTCGGCTGCTTTACGTAATGATGTAACTGCAAAAAAGTTAGAGGGTACAAGGTACAATAATGTTGTAGCATCATCAGAGGGGCGGAATGCCGAAGCGATAAGACCAACCGGTTTTACAGGAGCTCCCCATCCGTCGTTTATCATTGTGTCTGTGGCTTTTTCTGCACGACGTTGAAATCTGTATGGGCCAAGATTATCTTTACGTTGTTGTTCTTTGAATGTCTTCAGTACATTCTTTATTGCGCTCATCCAAATATCATCGAATACACTGGTGTCACCCGTTACAGTCCAATAGTAATATGCCAGACGCAGCGGATAGCAAAGGGAATCTATTTCCCACTTGCGTTCATGCAGTTCAGGTTTCATATCTGTTTGGTCTGTCTGCCATTGATGATCAGGATTGGGATCATGAGGATCAAGAAATGCGTTGGCGTAAGGATCTATAACAATACATTTAAATTGACGGCGAATTGTTCCTGCGAGCATCTTTCTCAGTTTTTCGTCTTTAGTTGCCAGCTGAACGTAAGGCCAGACCTGAGCTCCGGAATCCCGCAGCCACATAGCATGAATATCACCCGTATATACAACAGTATCATCCTTACCGTCTATCGTATAATACCGAACGGTAGTATCCAATGTATTCGGGAAACAGTTTTCGAACATCCATGCCAGTTTTCTATTTGTTATAACTTTTTTGATTCGTTCTATTTCTTTTTCTACTGCATTCGATTTAAATAAACGTTCTCCCGGTGCAGGTCTGTTTGTTACGGAGTAATCGGGAATAACCTCTTCCGCCATTTTTCTTGATACTGCTGTATTATCACTTGGATGCACTTTTATATCCATAGAGGCAAACGTGTTTCCTCCTGAAAGAAGCATAAGAGCCAAAGCATAAATGCTGACATGTTTTTTTTTCATATTTTACTTATTTGAGTATTTGTTGGTATTCAATCTTATTTGGTGTTTTTTATCTCAGCCAGCCGTCCATAGAATTCTACAAATGCGGCTTGTGTCAGCAACCATTTTTTGTCGTCTTTTTTCTCTCCTGTCCAATCGGTGCTGAATAAGCCTTTTTCGTCACGCATATGAGTCCATGCGTATTCGAGGTTTTTACGGAACGCATTGATGTATACATCATTTTTGTCCAGATTATATAATTCGATATAGCCTCGGAACATTACAGCTATAAACCAGACATCGCTTTTCTTCAATAATCTGAATTCTTCTCCATCGGATGTTTTAAAATCCGTAAAGAAATAGTTATAACCTGATTTGGCTATATTCTGAGCATCTGTCAGATAGTCTTTGTTTTTGGTCAGTTTATATAGTAAAGCCGAAGCCTGGAGCATTTGTCCGCTGTTGTATGGATATTTAGCTTTGTCGACCTTACCTTCCATATTAATATTATCGAAGTACAAATAATCTTCGGTATCCTGAAGGTTTTTTTTCGTCCATTCATATAGCTTTTTTCCCTGATAAAAATAGCTGCTGTCATTTGTTGCTTCAAACAGTTTCAAGGCGTATACTGCTCCCGGAGCATTCGAGCATGTATTCTTTCCGGATTTCTTTTGTTCGCACCAATAAATACCTCCGCCCAGTTTGTCATCGGTTCCGCTTTCGATAAATTTCCATATCATTTTTGCTTTGTCGAGGTATGATTGTTGTTTGGTCTGCATATAGATATCGGTAAAATCAATTCCTAACCATACATTGTCATCATAAAAACGATCCGATTCGGAAGCCAAATTTATGTACGAAGCATATGCTGCTGGTTGTCTTTTTGTATCTAAGTACTCTTCAAGTCCCGGTAGAACTCTGTTATCCAATACCTTTTTATTATAGACTGTGTCTCCGGCTGCAATTAATACATTTATAGCGGAAAATGTTCCTGAATACGGCCATAAATACGAGTATGCATTAGGTACATTTGCTTGTTCCGCAGATGCCAGATAAGTAGCTGTATGAGCCGAATCGAGAGGGTAGGTTTCCCTGAGTAGATTAGAGCCTTCTACCGAATAATACTTATACAAAGAATCTAGTGTTTGCTGAGCTCTTAACCGATCCGTATTTTCTTCATGAACTGATTTTGTTGCACAAGCCACAGATAGAAATAGAAATAGAAGCGGAAATATTCTGTTTGCTTTATTCATGTCCGATGTTTGATTTAAGTTATTATAAAAATATTAAGTAACAATAAGTACTTTACTTATCGTAGCGTCACTGACTGTTACGTACATAACGTAGTTCAACGGGATAGCTGTTCGTCTTTTTCAGGGAAGAATAGAGAAGATGTTGTCAATCTCTCTATTCTTCTTTACATTAGAAGTAATTACTTCTGAGATGTATTCCATTTTTCATATGCGGCTTTGGCTTCTATGAGCATACATCCGCTGGCCTGTGACGTTAGTTGGGTAAAGCTAACTGGTGCAGAATCCCAAGAAGTTCCAAATAGCAAGTTATCATCATAAGTCCCCTTTTTATATACACCCGAAGACCAAAGTTCATATGCATTATTATTAAAGAAGGTGATAAACTTATGCTTATAAGCATCATCAAGGTCATTTACTTTGATAAGCTCAAAAAAGTAACGCATAAATATACCTTTAAATAAACCATTATCGCCACTTCCTTCATCTCTTAATACATTACTGCTCGAATTAATCAGGGTTGAAATTGTATAGTTGGCAGCTTTTTTTGCATCATTCAAATATATAATCTCTTTTGTCAAATTATACAGTTCGACTCCGGCTCCTACATAAGTTCCCTGATTGTAGGTGAGAGCCGTACCGGAAACTGTTCCGGTTTCGACATTGATATTATCCTTAACTTCTCCTGTCGAAGAATTTACCAGAGTTTGCTTCTCCCAGTCATATATTTTTTTTGCCCATTCGAGATCGGATTCGTCATTGGTTATCTGATACATCCGGGCTCCGATAATAGCTGCCGGCCCGTTGGAACAAGCATTCTTCGTAAATGCTTCCCATGATCCTGTGCACCATCTGATACCGCCGCCTACGTCTTCAGACCAAGCATCTTTAATCCATGTCCATAATTGTTTGGCTGTATCAAGATACTTTTCATCTTTAGTCGCATTATAAATCCGAATCATAGTCAATGCATTCCATTCCATATCGTCTACATATGCATTCTTATAAGTATTGCCGTTTTTTATTTTGATTCCGGCTAACCACTTATCGAAGTAAGCACTGTATTTACTGTCTCCTGTACGCAGATAGGCATCCACCAGTACGTCTATTGCATGGGCATTGGGCCAATAGTGAAAAGTCAAATCTTTACTGTCATTTCCATAATTGAAGTAATTATCGGTTTCATTCCAAAATTTATTGATCAGGGCAGTTGACGAACTATCAGCTGCAGCATTCCAGTCGTATTCTATCTGGCTTCCGTAGGAATATTCATCTTTAGGATCATTACAAGATGATAACGCCATAACAGCCAAAGCTATGCTGCCGAATATTATATTTTTCATAGGCTTCATGTTCTATTTATATCTCAGAAAGTATGACCCTGATTAAGAAACAGGGTCATTACTCCTGATTATTATTCATTTTTTATCAAAGAGAAACTTCGTGAGTATAGGTATCCCCTGTCATTTTAACAGTGAGAGTTACGGTTTTACCATTGAAATCATTTGCAAATTTCCATTTATGATCCCATTGAGAAACCGAAGTGTATATCGCTAGATTGTAATAACTGGCTGTTCCGGAAGGTTTTCCGTCTTCTCCGGCATTAGCCGGTCCCCAATCTTCCAATGCTTCAACACCTTTTAAATCTTTGGTTATTACTCTGAACTTGTATCGTTCGTCTCCTCCCCATGATTCAACTTTGAAGTTTACAGGTCCTGCACCTTTCCATACACCTTTACCTTCGTAAGAAAGTTTCCACTCGGTTTTATTCGTAGGACAGAACCAATAACCAACCTCTTCTATCTTAACAGGACTTGATGCCGAAGCAGACCCGAAGTCAATTTTTATACGATAAATACCATCTAATGTATTGGCTACGGCATCCGATCCTTCTTTCAGTTTGCTATTTTCGTCAATATAATATGAAGCAGGACTTCCTGATTTAGAGTCAACGAATGTATATGACGCACCTGATACTAATTTTACATAGATTTCGTATTCTCCATCACCTATACGATGCAAAGGCAATGCATTAGCCAAATCGCTGCCGGCCTCTGTTCCGGCTCCTGTAATATAAACTTGACCCGGATCTTCAAGCCCTTCTATTCTTGTAACAGTTAAGGAACTACTCATTTTACTTATTTTGGGATTGATACCTCTCGAGGAGGCTACAGTCCATGAAAGAGTTATTGTTTCCCCGGGTTCGGCTCCTGCCAAAGCTGCAACTTTGTTCAGAATCTTATGAGAAATATCTGCGCCATTAGAATATCCGTTGAGATCTGATGATAAGATATACAGAGGACTTGAAAAATCACCTCCGGCTTTGTCAAAGTAAACTTCGTATAAAGCGGCTCCACCATCTTGAGCTAATGCCGGTTCCCAAGAAAAATAAAGAGATCCGCTTGATGTTAGATTTATGGCTTTACCATCTGTCGGCTCATATAATTTGGTAACTTCCGACACTTCTGCATTTTTAAATTCCATGTCATCGCTTCCGCAGGCTGTCATTAGTATTAAAAGAGGAAGCAGTATACATATCTTATTAAATATCTTCTTCATGATAATTATGTTTTTCTGTTTAGTTGTCTTTATTTTAGATTTATTATTCCGAATATCCGGAATTGTTAGGCTTTAAATTCGGATTTTTAACTATTTCCTCAAGAGGTACCGACCATAGATAATCTTTACCCTCATTGAACTTTCGTCCATCCAATGAGATAAAAGCCGTATTGTTATTTGCAAATTTTGCTCCGTGTACTGTCCCATTCAGGTATTTGGTTCCTTCTTTCCATCGAACGATGTCGTAGTAACGTAAACCTTCAAAAACTAATTCGGTACGGCGTTCGCGATGAATCAACTCACGCATCTCTGTCGTTGATAGAGTTGAAGGATAAGTTAGTGCACTTGCAGCTGTAAATCCTGCACGTTCACGTATTTTGCGGATTGTTTCATTCCAAACGGACTGGCTCATTTTATTTTGTTCAAACATGGCTTCTGCATACATTAATAGTACATCTGCATAACGGAACATGATTATATTATTTTCCTGAGCGTAATCAGACAAAATTTTTCTTGATGCCGGATCGTAATATTTGCGGATGTAGTATCCTGTTACAGATTTATTAGAAGTAACACCTTCCCAAGAGTCTTTTGTACCTGTACCATAGGCTGTACGTATTGTGGAAACGGTACCATTTTGGTCAACCCATTTAAATCCATCATAAACCACACTTGCTGTAAAACGAGGATCTCTGTTTACATAAGGGAACTCTGCACTGTAAGCCGGGTCTTTACTGATTGTATATCCGTTTACAGTAAGATAATCATCGACCAATTCTTGAACAGGGGCGCAAGAATTTAAAAATGCCCCTTGAGTCATAGGTACACGTGAATACATTTCTGCCCAAGACCGATTTGCTGTAGCATAACCGTAATCAAGTATCACTTCTTTATTGTATTTATTCTCGGAGCGGAACAGGGTTTCATAGTCGGCAAAGAGATCATAAGTACCATAGGTGCCTTGTTCGTTGATCAGCATGCTTGTATATTTTTCGACCATTGCCCAATTATTTTCATACAGATATGCACGAGCCTGAAAAGCTACTGCCGCTGCATTAGTTATTCGTCCCTTGTTTGTTGCTCCATCTTTTGTCGGCAGCAGTTTGATTATATCATCCAATTCATCATGAACGAAAGTGAGTACCGTTGCTTTTGGTGTACGGGATATGACCTTGGCTTCTGATAAAGAAATGTCTTGAGTGAAGAACGGAATATCTCCATAGAAATAAGCCAAGCGGAAGAACAAGAATGCTCTGATAAACCTGATTTCGGCTTTTCTTGTATCTCTCAGGCTTGTACTCATATCAGGAACACGATCAATATTCTCAAGGTATTTGTGACAAGTTTTTATTCCTTCGTAAGCCCATTTCCATTCACTTGCAAATAATCCTAAAGAAGGCGTAGCCAATCCATTACGGATCTTACGGGGATCATTATCATCTCTGGCTTGAATAACATTATCACTCAAAGCCTCATCATTCCAGAGCTTAGAGGCTCCGTACATTTGGCTGTATGCCATATTCACCAACAGTTCGGAGTTGTCGGCCGATTGCCAGTATGTATCATCAGTATGCTTATCCGATGGGCTCTGATCCAAGTCATTACATGCGGCAAGCAAAAGAGATCCGATACATAAAGCCATATATTTTATTATGTGTTTTCTTTTCATCTTTGTTTGTTTCTGTTTGTTAGAATTCTATATCCAATCCAAATCCAAAGTATCTCAGGGTAGGATAGTTACGGGCACTATTTGCAGAGCCCCCCATATTTGCATCAAATTCAGACGATTCGGGATCTATCCAAGAGTTTTTACTCAAGGTAAATAAATTCTGGGCATTCACATAGGCGCGTACTTTCGAAAGAGACAGCTTATTGGTTAAGGTTTTAGGTACAGTATAGCCTAGTTGTATATTTTTTAGTCTAAGGTATTTGCCGTCAAACTTATTTATTTCAGAACCTTGTCCGTAGTTGTTGGTATTTGATGCTGATCCGATTGCCGCCAAGCGAGGATATTTTGCATCGGTATTAGTAGGTGTCCAGTAATCTAGCTGATGCTTATAAATCGTATAAGAATAGTTTGAGTGGAATGGCTCAACTAATTCACCACGTACCATCATATCTCTTTTGCCAACCCCTTGCAGAAAGAATCCAAAGTCAAACCCTTTCCATTCTACATTGTAAGAAAAACCAAATGTATAACGAGGAAATCCGTTGCCTAATACATAGCGGTCTTTCTCATCAATAATACCATCGCCATTCCTGTCTACGTATTTAACATCACCGGGACGTAAATCCGAAGCCGAAATTCCCGAGGGCAGAGCAGATGTTTGTATTTCATCCATTGTCTGAAAGAATCCGTCTGTCTTATATCCATAATAAGAGCGAAAAGGCAAGCCAACTTCTTTCAGAATATAATATTCATTGGCAGATGATATCTCTCGGCCACCAACCAGTTTGGTTACTTTATTCTGGGTATCTCCTAAGTTTCCACTAAAGCTATGAGAAAAATCTCCAGTCTTGAGGTAATAGTTCAATGTAATTTCCCATCCATGATTTTTCATTTCTCCAATATTTTCGGAGCTGAGAGAAGTTCCGAATACAGTTGGAACCTGAGGGGCCAGCAATATATCGGACGTTGTTTTATGGAAATAATCAAATGTACCGGAAAGAGCTCCGTTCAGGAATGAGAAGTCTGCACCCACATTGAATGTTTTTGATTTTTCCCATTTCAGATTTTCGTTGCCGTATTTATAACCTGCTCCTCCTACGGTTTCGTTATCAAATACATATGTGTTTGTCGTAACCGAGTAGGTTGTGAGTGTTTGATATGAATCGATATTTTGATTTCCTAAGACTCCGTACGAACCTCTCAGTTTTAGATCTCCAATCTTGGTTTTATAAAAGTCCATGAAAGATTCGTCTGAAATACGCCAGCCTAATGACATAGATGGAAAGAAGCCCCATCGGTTGTTTTTAGCAAATTTAGAAGATCCATCTTCACGGAAGCTGAATTCGGCATAGTATTTATCTTCATAGTTGTAAGATGCACGTCCTAAAACAGATGTTATACTTTCTTTCTTCCGTCCCTCTAAAGATGTACTTCCCGATTTCGGACTTTCGGTCGGAATTCCCAATATAGGATCTGTATTTATGAATTTAACTTCATTTGTTTTGAATGTGTATGATTCATTAGTTGCGCCGAACAAAAGTGACAGGTTATGCGATTTATTGAATGTTTTCTGATAATCCGCTAAAAGCTGGTAATTCATCAAACGTTTGTTCTCATTATAATCTTCTGTGTTTCTATCGGCGTTCATGATCATATCAGCAGTTGTATTATTTTCGTTATTATACAACTTAACTTCTTTCCTCCTGATGAAACGGTGATATGAATATATGTCTGCTCCGATAATTCCTTTCAATTTCAAACCATCAATAATTTTTACTTCCAGATTTACATTTGCATTTATATAGTCGGTATTTCCTTTTTCATATCCGCCTTCTTTTAATCCTGCCAATGGGTTCTGATCAGTCAATAAACTATTCACAAGGTATTTTCCATTATCGGCCTGCATTTTAGTCCAATAATAAGACGGAATACGTGAAGAGTTGATAATAGCATTTCCATCTACATTTTTCTTACCATCGTCCCTGGTATATGCCAAAATAGAAGTTAATTTAAGACGTCCAACCTCTGTTGTTATATTTGAGCGTAGGTTGTACCGTTGTTTTCCATATTTAGGGCCTATAAAATTACTTTCCTGATCGAAATAACCGGCAGAGAACATATAGGTCGTAGATTCACTACCACCGGATATACTCATATTATAGGATTGTTGAAGTGCCGATTGCATAATTTTGTCATAGTTCCAGTATTCTTCATTCCTGTGATTATACAAATCAAGAACTTCTTTAGGTGAATACATTGCACTCTGACCGACATTTGTCAAGGATAGATTTTTCAGTATTGCATTTTGATATCCTGCCACGGGGCGGTATAAAATATCAGGATCTTGTACTCCCATCTGCATACCTAAGCGAACGATGGAGCGTTGATTCTTCTTTCCCGTTTTGGTTGTAACCAAAATAACACCATTAGAAGAACGCGATCCGTAAATTGCAGCTGTTCCAGCATCTTTCAGTACCGAAATGTTTTCAATGTCTCCGGGATTCAGCTTATTTAAACTGGCATTGTCTGTTACCAATCCGTCAATAACTATCAGAGGCGAGTTACTATTCATCGTGGATAGTCCTCTGATGTTTATATTCATGCTATTATCATTGGGATCCATGCTGCGCTGCTGTATTGTCAAACTGGGAGAAGCTCCTTGTAATGCTTGTGTAACATTGGCTACAGGACGTTCTTCTATCATTTTCGATTTAACCTGATCAACAGCTCCAATAGCATTTTTACGAGTGGTGGTACCGTAACCTATCACTATAATTTCATCTAAGACTTTAGAATCTTCAGACAGGGTAATAAGGATACTGTTTTTGTTGCCGACAGTTATTTCCTGAGACGTGAATCCCATATAGGAAATATCCAGAATATCTGAGCTCTTGGCATCGATAGAGAAGTTTCCGTCAATATCGGAGACAGCTCCTTTGGCTGTTCCTTTAACCTTAATTATGGCTCCGATCAGTGGTTCTCCATCCTTGTCCTTAACAGTGCCTCGCACCGGTCTGTCAGATGTTTGCTGAGCCCCATTCTGATTATTTTTTTCTGCATACACGTATATAGGGGTATTCACAGATATGAATCCGCATAATATGCAGGCAAAAATTGTTTTGTACTTTCCTTTAATCATACGATGGTTCTTAGATTTAATTTAGTTTGGTTTCTTGTAGGTGGAATTTTGCTTTAAAACCTCTATTTTCCTTTTAAGAACAGTTTTTAAGTTCTGTTCGTTTTTTTTATTTAAAAGATGTTTTATTGAAAATAGCAAAATACATTAGTGTAAAAAAAATCTCTACTTATCATTTCTCATGTGGTACGGTTTCATGGTTATTATTTCATATTTATTCAACAGGAAACAAATGTAATCTTTGTTTTATTAGATGATAAAAAGTATGAGGTGTAGATTATCCTTATGTCTCATATTTATATAACAATGTCGCAAATAAATACTTCTTGTAGTCTTGTTTTAATGCGGTTTAATCAGGGTGTGAGGCGTTTAATTCTTATATTTGTCGCAAATAAATACTGTCATGCGGGAATTTAATACTAGCAGTTCAGGTGTTAGAATATCAGGTATTATAGGATGCCTTTTTCTTTTTCTCTATTCATTTGTATCTGATGCAACTAATATTCGTCAAATAACAAATCAGGATGGATTATCCAATAGTGCCATCCTTTCTATTCTTCAAGACAGCGAAGGATATGTTTGGTTTGGTACTTGTGATGGGTTAAATTTATTTAATGGACTCAATGTCCAGGTATATAAACCGACCGAAGATAACCGCAATTTATCAGGAAATCTGATAGAGGGGATTCTGGAAGCCGAAGATAATGTGCTTTGGATACATACAAACTATGGACTGAACAGGCTTGATAAGAAAAAGTGGAAACTTTCGGTTTTCAATCAATTCAAGGGGCTTTATTTTATTGAAAAGGATAATAAGAATACAATATTTATAATCAATCAGGACAAAAGTATATTCTATTATAATAAAACAGACGGTTTATTCAAAAAAATAGATATTCCGAATATTTCATACCGTGATATAATAAGCTTTACAATAACATCAGAAGACCAAATTAACATTTTTACAAATGATGGACGGAATCTTTGTTTTGCGATTAACCGATTAGCTGACGGAAATGTTACATTGTCTAAAAAAAACGCTTTTAGCCACCCGGCCAAACTAATTTATTGTTTTCATGAGAAAAATAACCCTGACATAATTTATTTCATAGACGATACGAATACTTTATATGAGTATAATTTTATAACTAAGAAAAAGTATTATATATACAATTTAGGTAAGGAAATAAATAATAAAGGGCTTATATCTTCTATCATAAAATATCATGACGATTATTTTATCGGATTTAAAACAAATGGCCTTCTGCAATTAAAAAACACAAGTTACAAAGTTGATAATTATCAGGTAGAAGATGCCGGGATTAAGTCCGGTGTATTTTGCTTGGCAAAAGACAGGTATCAGGATCTCATATGGATCGGAACGGATGGACATGGTGTTTATATGTACTCCAATGATATATACACGATGCGTTCATATACTTTTCTCAATTTTGGATTCAAAATAGATAAACCCGTGAGAGCTCTCTTTATGGATCAGAATAATGGCCTCTGGGTAGGGACTAAAGGTGATGGGATCGCTCTTATTAATAATTTCTCTATAGATAAAAATTTCTCGAAAGAAAATATCGAATATATTAATGCAGAGAACAGCAGCTTAACAGACAATTCAATTTACAGCTTTGAGAAGAGCAGGCATAATCTTTTGTGGATAGGTGCTGAACTGGGGCTGAATTATTATTCATTTTCTGAAAAGAAGGTCAATACTCTGCATTTCCAGGCAGGAGGACAGCCTGTAAAATATATACATGGAATATGTGAACTGAACGATTCTACTCTCTGGATCTCTACCGTGGGAACGGGTATTATTAAAGCTCATCTGAAATGGAATAATAACATACCCTTAGTAACAAAGGCTGAGAGGTTGACTATTTATGATGGCAGTGATTTTTATAATTATTTTTTCTCGATATATAAAGATCCGGACAATTCTAAAATATGGTTTGGAAACAGAGGATATGGGGCTTATTTTGTTACACCGGATGAGAATAAACTTCATAATGTTAATTTCGATAATCTGTGTACTAATCAGACTGTAAATGATATATATGCAATACAGCGGGATTCCCATAATAATATCTGGTTCGGAACGAGTTTTGGGCTAGTTAAGCAAAGTCCCGACGGCATATCCCAACTACTAAATCAACGTGATGGACTGCCCAATAATACTGTTCATACAATTTTGTCAGATGCTGATGATAATCTTTGGCTTAGTACTAACCGGGGGATAGTAAAATTCAATACAATGTTGAATACTTTCCAAACTTATAATCAGCATAATGGACTCCAAATAACAGAATTTAGTGATGGTGCTGCATTCAAAGACAGCAAAACAAATAATATGTATTTTGGCGGTATTAATGGTTTTATTGTAATTTCTGAAACAGGTCTGCCTCAGCAAGAATTTTCGCCGCCTATATACTTCGGTGATTTATTTATTTTCGGAAATAAAGAGAATCTCCATGATTATGTAGTAACAAATGAAAATCAGGAAATACTAAAGCTTACATATAAACAAAATTTCTTTTCGTTGTCGTTCACTGCTCTCGATTATATCAATGGAAATGATTACAATTATTATTATCAGCTCGAAGGTCTCAGTAAACAATGGATAGATAATGGTTCGTCCAATACCGTATTCTTTACTAGTATTCCTCCGGGAGAATATGTCCTTCATGCCAAATATAAAAACAAACTGACAGGTGTCGAAAGTCAGGAATACTCTCTTACTATACTTATCTCTCCGCCTTGGTATATGTCGTGGTGGGCATACCTTATATATATTATACTAATTCAGATATGTGTTGGTTTTGCAATCAGAACTATATATGTACGTAATTACAGGAAAAAAAAGAATGCAATGCGGAAGCTGCAACAGCAACATATAGAAGAAGTACACGAATCGAAACTTCGTTTTTTTACAAATATTGCACATGAATTCTGTACTCCTTTAACTCTTATACATGGTCCGTGCAGTCATATATTGACATACTCGGGAGCTGATAACTATATACGAAAAAATACATTGCTGATACAGCGTAATGCCGAGCGGATGAATGATCTTATTCAAAATTTAATAGATTTCCGAAGGCTGGAGACCGGTAATCAATTACCCATTGTACAGGAAATAGATGTAGCTGTTCTTATTTCCGATATCAGTGATTCTTTCGGAGATCTGGCTAATTCACGGAATATAAAACTCAAGAAAGATATTCAGAGTCATTTGCAATGGAAGTCAGATCGGAATTTTTTATATACGATAGTTTCAAATCTCATATCCAATGCCTTTAAATATACCTATGATCATGGATGCGTAGATGTAGAGGTCTATGAAGAAAATGGAGACTTGTATCTTATTATAACTAATACGGGTAAAGGGATAGAAGAAGAAAATCTGATCAAGATTTTCGATAGATATATGATATTAGATGATTTCGAGAATCAAAATAAAACGAAAGGCAGTTCGCGTAATGGATTAGGATTGGCTATATCCTATAATATGGTGAAGTTACTAAATGGAACAATAGAGGTTGAGAGTGTTATGGATGAAAAAACAACATTTGTTGTTTGTCTTCCACCATTAGATATAACCGAAATAGACGAAAGTCTGAAAATAAAGCAATCATTACCCGAAATAAAGCCTCTATCTGATCATGAGACAATAATAGAATTGCCTAAATATACTTTTGATCAGGCTAAGCGTTCATTGCTTATCATCGAAGACGATATTGAAATACTGTGGTTTATCTGCGAAATTTTCAAAGAGGAATATAATGTAATTCCGGTAAATAATCCAATGACTATTACGGATGTTCTGCTCGAAATTCAACCCGATATTATTATCTGTGATGTGATGATGCCCGAAATAGATGGAATCACTTTGGCTAAAGGTTTTAAAAGTGATAAGAAAACCGCACATATCCCTCTGATTCTGATTTCAGCAAAACATTCTACTGAAGAGCAAATAGAAGGTCTGGCAACAGGAGCACAGATGTATATAGGCAAACCTTTTGATCCGGATTATCTGAAAGCCTCAGTCAGAACGCTTTTATCCGGAAAAGAGAATCTGAAAAATTATTTGGATTCGCCAATAAGTGCATTTGTTCTCCAGCAGGGGAAGCTGACTCACAAAGAACATATTAAATTCATAACCGATATATTCGATATTATCAATAAAAATATAAATGACCCCAAATTATCGACTCAATTTATTGCCCGTGAACTCAATATGAGTCCGAGGCATATGTATCGAAAGTTGAACGAGATAGGAAGCGAAAGTCCTTCGGAAATGATCAAAGAGAGCCGGATGCATATTGCCAAAAAGCTTTTATTGAATAGTCAAATGACCATAGATGAGATTATTTACAAGTCGGGATTTTCCAATAGAGCTACATTTTTCCGGCTTTTTGCCCAGAAATACGGATGTACACCGAAAGATTACAGAGAACAGAATACAGATATAAAGTAATAGATATTGAATACATAGAGAGGACAAATCGTTGTTTACTTAACCTGTAGTCTATTTCAATATACTTTCTAGTACGATATCTCATACGTGATAGTTGATATTTTCTGTACTTTTAGCTTATTCCTATATTCACTCGGTGAGAATCTGAATACTCTCAGTTCAGAATCTGAATATTGAGTGTAATACATCTGAATGAGTGTTTTCTTTTTGTCTGCATTAATTTAAGTACATTTCTGTTTCGTTTTAGGCTTAATATTAAAATATTTGTATTCGTATTACAAAAAATGAGGAAGTGTATTTCCATTACAAACCGGATGCCGGATTAACTCTGCTCTGGGTTTTCTTGATTTTATGTGGAGTTATAGGTTATTTAAAGACTTTTTGTAGATGAATATACATAGTGTATTAAAATCTCTATTTATTCTTTTGGTTTTGTTTATAGGAAATAACGCAGAAGCATCGGTTATCAAAGGAAAAATAACCGATACGGAAGGTAATCCTATAGTTGCTAGCATTCATATATCTACATTGAAGGTAGGGGCTTTCAGCAATACTGATGGATATTATGAGCTTAATATATCATCCGGCATACATGATATAGATTTTCTGTATCCCGGTTATAGAACTAAAAATATTCATCTTGAGGTTAAAGAAGATACTGCTTATGTGGCTGATATAATAATGGATAAAGCGATATTCAGTATTCCTCAAAATGTGAAAGATAAAAAGAATGATCAATCGGGCTTAAATAAGATAGCTCAAATTGTTCAACAGGAGATATATAACAGAAATGTATTGAAGAATGTAAAAGCCGAAATATATTCGAAAGGGACTGCCAATACTCAAAAAGTATATCCAATACTTCGAAAAGCAATTAGGTATACTCCTTTTTCTTTTTTGGCTACATGCTCTAATGTATTTACTGAATATATCGATAGTACAGAATATACATATCCTGATCAATTTACAAGGAAGGTTGATGATATCAATGGAAATATACCAAATCCGGAGGTATTTGTGAAAGTCCTGGATGAGATGAGAGGGGCTTTGTTTTTATCAAAGGATCAGTTGTTTATTACTCCGTTTACGGTCAATACTTTAAAATTCTACCGTTATTATTATGAGGGTTCAACAGTTAATGATAAAGGAGATCTTATAAGTAAAATCCGAGTTAGTTCGAAATATGACGATGCTGCTCTTTTTAATGGGTATGTGTATATCAATGAACATGATTGGATAATAGAACAGATAGATATAAGTAATCTGTTTTATGGGATTCGTGTATCTTGGATGAAAGTGAATGATAAGAATATTTATCTTCCCGGTACTGTAATGGTCAAAAACAAGGTTAAAGTAGAAGGTATTAATCTAGATTTTAATCTTTATTCTACGAACAGATATATTCAGATAACACTATTGGATAAAGAGTCTCCCGTTGTTCAATACAAGCCTTTTAATGCAATTGATACATATATTAGTCCGGGGTTTCGAAAAGATTCTGCTTTTTGGGCTAATAGGCGTCATTTTCCGCTGGTCAAGAGTGACAATTATACTTTGTCTATTCAGGATTCGATTGCTTCAGAAACAAAGAATGCGGGAAAAAACAAATCGTCATTGAAACAAATATTTTCTAAAAAACAGATTAGTACAAATTCGGGCAATGGAATATTAACATTTAGTGGATTATCTTTATCGCTTCCCGAGTATAACTTTGTTGATGGATTCGTAATAGGGCAGCATATCTACTATAAACTAAATACAGGGGAGGATAGAAGTTATGAGGTAAATCCTTATGTATATTATTTAACCGGTAGACATCGGTTTAATGGAGGGGTGGATCTTATTCGCAATTATAGCAGAGGACAAATTATTTTATCGGTCGGTACCGAATCTGCGGACTTTAATCCCTTGGGAAACAGAACCGGTAACACATTATCGTCAATCTTATGGGGAAAAAACAATAGTTTTTTCTATGAAAATAACTTCGTGAAAATAAATAATGATGTCTTTTTTAATAACACCATAAAGCTAATAACTGGCTTTACTTTACAAAAAAGGAACGGTTTGGAAAATAGTACAGACTTTTCTCTTTTAGGCAATAAAGAAGATATAAAGCCTAATATGTACAGTGATGCCGTTTTTGATAAGACAGCATATTGGCTGGGATTGGAATATTTGCCCGATAATAAAACTACTTTTCGGGCAGAATACGAAGAAGCCTTTGGCCGCTGGCAAAGAGATAATTCAAGATATCGAAAAATAAAAGCATTTGTCAATAGGCAAAAAACTTTAGATATATTCAGCGCATACCAGTATTTTTTTGAAGCCGGAACATTTTTAGGGAGCAATAATGCCCATTTTGCAGACTATAACCATTTTAATGCCTCAGATTCGTATGTAAGTGCAGGCTCTCCTTTTGCATCATATATGCTGTTGGATAGTTACAAGGCTTCAACAGATGATTTTTGGCTTGATTTTAAAATAAATTATACGAATAAATATTTGCTGATTAAAAAAATACCGTTCTTTCAGGCATTTCCATTCACCGAAAGTGTACATTTTAAATCTCTATATACTCCACAGATTAAGCATCATATTGAATTTGGTTATTCTGTGAACTTCACCCATCATATAAATTTCGGAATCTTCTGTTCTGTTAATGATCATAATAATTTTGAAAAAGTGGCTTTGAGGTTTTCTTATAACTTACAAGCTTTTAAAGCTGAACTGCCTAAGTTTTGATGAGCCTAAATTATATTCCGGGTAGTTCGTTTCTTGACTGGAACATATTATATAAGGCAGTTTAAGCGAAAAGAGAAGAAAATAGCCAAAGCCCATTGATGATGAAAATTAAGCATTATATAATTAATATTTTAACCAAAAGCAGCATAAGCTGCTCCAATTAAATTTGCATTCTCAATCCTATTGATTTCAATTGTTAAATCAGTATAGCCCAATGAGTCCAATAAAAGATATAATTCTTTTGATACTATCTCTTTATAATTTTCGCCTTTTCTGTTTTCGCTCCAAAATAAGCTTCCCTCAGCTGTTATACAAATCTTTTTTATTGACGGAGACTGTTCTTTTAGTTCCTTAATTAGTCCGGCTAGTGAAGCTGCAACTAAATAGGCAGACCGAATATAGATATTAGTAGCGACCTTTACATATTCAACCTTATGAATATCTGGATAGCTTATAATTTGTGTTAATTTTTGTGCATCAAATTTATTTTCAAACTCAGTATCAGGAAATACAGCCTTTACTATTTCACCTAGATACATCCCCGAAACTGCTTTTTCGAATATTTGAGCTCCTAATATATCAGACTTAACATCTACAATATCATCGATCATGGTTAAATGAGGTGGTGTGAAGTTTCCTGATTCCAAATTCACTGGGATGTATTTCCCGAGATAAAGTTTTTATCTAATTTCTTTACTTTATTTGTTTCTACAAATGTTGCCATATTTGTACCCGTGCCAACGATTAGACCTATTTGAGCATCGTATCCTGATCTCGAAAGTCCGGCAAATAAACTGGCTACTGTGTCGTTTATGATTTTAATACCCGAAAACTGCCCGATATTGTTATTTCTTAAATAGTCTAATAATGGTTTTCCGACGTTTTCCCCTATCATTTCGCGAATATCAACACCTTTAGTCCATCGTATAAGTGAGGCATCACCGTTGGATAATGATTGAGCAGGATATGAAAAACAATAGCCAATAGGCATTTCCTCCTCAAGATCGAGCTGACTTATAAAATCAGAAATTTCTTTAAACAGCTGATCTCGTGTGTAACCCGAAGTTTTCATCACTGACAAGTCTTTCTTATAACCATTTATTGGATGTATAACAGGTCTTCCATTAATAAACTCTACTACTGCAGCCCGGTAGTTTGTTCCTCCAAGATCCAGAACTAAAGCCTTGTCATTTTGTATATTTACATTCGGGTTAATATAAATAGGAATACATTGAACCTGTGTATTCTCTTCCTCGAGCCCTTTCTTAATCTTACTCTGGAATGATAAAGCTATATCCATTAATTCATTCAGACTTAATTCGAAAATATTATCTTTCATTACTTATTCCCTGCTTTTTTAATATTTAAAATTGTCTGTAACCTTCAATCCTTGTAGCATCTTTTTGTATCTAATCAGAGCTTCAATATAATAATAATCGGCATAATTTATTGATGCGTCAATTTCTGATCCGTTTGGTAAATGACCTGTGGAATGTAGTAAAAAAGAAGGTTTCAATTCTCGACTTTGATACCTGTCTGATGACAATTCGATAAGCATATTTATTGATGCTTGTTTATACTCAGCTGCTTTTGTTGGATTATCTTCAAGTTGCGATAATTCTAATAAAGCGGATGCTACAACAGCTGCCGCAGATGCGTCTTTCGGCGAATTGGGTATAGCAGGATCATCAAAGTCCCAATAAGGAACGTATTCATCTTTAGGTAGTCTTGATAAATACAGATCAGAGACTTTCTCCGCAAAACGTAAAAATTTTTCATCTTTCGTTTCGCGATAAACAAATGTGTATGCATAAATAGCCCATGCCTGACCTCGAGCCCAAAGACTGTTGTCAGCATAACCCTGATGAGTAACACCTTTGATAAAATCACCTGTTTCAGGGTCGTATAATACGACATGATAACATCCTCCATCTTCCCTAAATTGATATTTCATGGTAGTTTCGGCATGTTTGGTCGCTATTTCAGCCAAGTGTTTATCTCCTCCATTCCTAGCAGCCCAATATAACATTTCCAGATTAATCATATTATCCATAATTGTATTGAACGGGGCAAATCTGCCATTTTCAACTTCGCGAGGCCATGAAAGAATTGTTCCAACCTTAGGATTAAATAATGTTGCTAAAGTATCGGCTGCATTGATAATTATTTGTTTATATTTATTATCTCCCGTCAATCGATATGCGTTTCCGTAACTGCAAAATATCTGAAAACCTAAATCGTGATCGTAGGCTGGAAGTTTAGTTAATGGATTTAATAATTCTGTATAATAGACAGCAATATCTGCATCTTTTTTATTTTGAGTATTTTCGTAATTATACCATAATATGCCCGGCCAGAATCCGACTGTCCATTCGGAAATATCTACAGGAACCAGCTTCCAATTGTTCAAACTATCCATAATATTCCGAGGCATCATATCTTTACCCGATATTTCGGCTAAAGTTTTAGTAATCTGATTGCTGCAATAGTTTAGATCTTTTTCAATATCTGGTTTCGTGTTGTTTTTTTCTATCGAACAAGACAAAAGAAATACAACTAACGGTACAACCGTCAGTAAATTAGTTAATCTCATAATCTTTTATTATTTAGTTATTTTTCCTTTTTTATTCGTCTTTATTTAGTTACTCTAAACCAGTCAACGTCCATCCAAGACTTTAGATATCTGTTTTCTTTGTTCAAGATAAACATTCCCATCTTTGCACCTATCCACTTACCTTGTCGAGCATGGAATAGTTTCCCTATCTCTTGGAATTTTTTACCATCTAGGCTATAAGAAAAAATACAAGTGCCACCATCCTTCATTGACAAGCGATAGTAGAAATCAAGATATTCAAGCCGAGTCTTATAATTGTAGCTGATGCGTGGTTTCGCTGCACTCAAGTTCACACGTTGAATCTCTTCTTCCGGATGTTTATCTTCAGCATCCTTACAGATGATTTGTTCTAAATCGTAGCCTGTATCTGTTTTTATTAATGCTATGTATGAGTAATCCCAACCCATAAGAATCAATCCTGCTTTATCTCCTGTATTCTGAAGTACAACAGTAGCTTTCATCGTCGCAGTAAATTCTGGAGCAGGAAGTTTCTGCATCAACAGGTTTGGAATATCCCAAAAATTCGAAAAATTATCCGGATAGTATTGACCATAAAGACGGACATATCCATTAGCTGATCCATATCCCCATGTCTGTTGTGGATTAGCATGCCATGACCATTGTAAGCCTAGTTTTGAAGAATTGAATTCATCACTTTCCTGAGGTGTTGATATAGGAGAAATTTTCCCGATATTTGGTTTATTGTAAGTCTGCACGGGTTCTCCGCAATAATCTTTATCATTGATTCCCATAACAGGCCAACCGTCTTTCCATGTTACAGGTTGGAGATGGGTTATGCGCCCATATGCACCTTTATCCTGAAAATGAAGAAACCACCATTCTCTGGTCTGGGTTTCAACCAAACCTCCCTGATGAGGACCATTTATCGATGTATTACCCTGAGCTAGGACTTTCTTCATTTCATAAGGACCATAAATATTTTTCGATCTTAAGGCGATTTGCCATCCTGTTTCCACACCTCCGGCAGGAGCCAGTAAATAATAATATCCGTCTTTTTTATAAAACTTTCCTCCTTCAGTAGTATGATTCCCATCTTCCAATCCGTCATAGATCAAAGATTCTTCGCTAATCACTCTTGTTCCGGTTTTATCAAGTTCGCACAGGGTCATTATACTATTAAGCTGGGCACGACTTCCAGCCCAAGCATGTGTAAGATATACTTTTCCATCTTCGTCAAACAGAGGACTCGGATCAATGCGTCCTTTGCCAGAAAGTACTAATATCGGCTTATCCCATTTACCCAAAATATCTTTGGTTTTTACAACATAGATACCAAAATCGGGATCTCCCCAATAAATCATATATTCTCCATTGTGATACCGTATGCACGGAGCCCAAACTCCTTTACCGTGTTGAGCTTTATCGAAAAAGGTAGGTTCGACTCCTTCCAGTTTTAAATCGCTTAAAGCATAGTTAATGATCGACCAGTTTATCAAATCCTTCGAATGCAGAATAGGTAGGCCCGGTACACAACTAAAACTGGATGCAGTCATGTAATAGTCATCGCCAACACGAATAATATCTGGATCGGAATAGTCAGAGTATAATACTGGATTTTTATATGTTCCATTACCCTGATCAGACACCCAAACTTCTGATTTATAAGATTGAGAAACGCTATTTAAACAAATAAATAATCCTATAGTTATAAAAATTTTAGTCATATGGCTGATTTATTTTTTATAGTTTTATTTGTTGAAAGTCCATTTTATCTTTTCTGATTTCTTTTCCCTTGAAACTTATTACAGAAGGTTTGTCGCTAGTGAAATAATATTTACCGTCTTTATATTCTAAAATGACATTCGCTTTATCTTCTGTTTTTATCAAAATATCTTTTCTTTTAATGAGGGTACCATTACCTAAAAATAAAGTGAAATTATTACCACTTTCACTTATAACAGCGTAAGTTGCGTTTACTTCCATATGCTTAAATAATACTTTCTCATTTTTGACTGAAGAGAAAATATAATCAGTTCTGTCCGATTTACTTGTTACTATTAATCCCACAAAATCAGGAGAAACATTTTTCACTTCAAATGATTCTATCGACTGGATTGACTTACCTTCTTTTTCTGTTGTTGGCTCAAATACCGACACAAAAGGATGATTCCAAGCTTCGCCATGTTGACGGGCAGCAATAGTCAGATAAGGAGCTTTTTCTACTTCATACGGAATACCATGGTTCCCTCTAAAAGCCTTGCATGAGGGAGCCTTAATCGAAAATACCTCACGTCCATCATATCCTTTCATCCATAAATTCATGTATATATTATCTCCGTCAGGCATAGCCATTTTCCATATTGCCTGATAATCGTTACTTGTCTTAGCAGAACGTTTATCCCACATATAATCCAATGCAAAAAGATGCCCCCCTGCAAAACCCATTTCATCACTTGGTTGTAAATGAAGGCTGTCGCCTTTTATATTTTGCAGAAATAACTCTTGTCCAAGATTATGATAGAAATAATCATGAAATTTATCTCCTTGCCTTTGTTTTTTTGATCTGAAAATGTCGATATAATATCCTGTTGTTTCTCCTGTGCTAATGATGCTTAACAAACGATTCTGATCGCTGCGGCTTTCCGGTTCCAGAAAATACGCATCAGAATAAGTGATATCCTTGTAATAGCCGTTTTTCTGATTAGATATAGGATAAGATGCTAATAGGTCAAAAGGATGATTGCTTAACATTTCCGGATATTTAGAAATTCCATCTACCATCACTGTATTGTGTGCCGGAAACTGGGAATAATATTCCAGATATGGTTTCTCAAAATAAGAAGATCCTCTTCCCGATTCAGCACCCAGTACATATCCTTTTCCGTATAGCTCTATTGACAGCCCATTACTATGAGCATGATTTCCATAAGATGCATATTGAGAAATCATTAACCCGTTCTTTTTGCTGTCATATTTACTGCGTTGTACAAACCAACTAACGTTCGGGGCATAAAATGTCTGAGTTATATAATCGTTAAGCTGACCTTTCTCTATTGTCGGATCTAAGACTAGTGGTTTTGTTACAAAAAATGATGAAACTTCAGTCGGAAGTTTTAATGAAGCACTATTATCGGCATCTTGTATTCCAAACAACTTATACATTTTGGTAAACTCTAGTTCTTCATCTTTGTTGTTATATTTTTGAGCAATACGAATCATATCGCTGAAAGCCTCGGTATAGATATCTGCATAATCAGTATCGCCGAAAGCCGTTATTTTTCGATTGGGAAAAAGGTATTGAGGTAATGCCTCTACAGCTTTTTTCATAACAGGAGCATAGGGCAACAAATTTTGATTAAATGTATTATCGTAATCGCGAATGAAATTTGTAAGATCTTTAGTTACACCTTGTGCATATCCCGGACATTCATTCCAAATCCCGGTATTGGTGTCGTAACCATATTTCAAAAAATCTGTTAGTGACCATTGTCTGGCAGACGATTTATTCAATATATAATCAATATAATATTCACGTCCTTTATTATCGGAGTAGTGTTTATTATCTTCCAGAACCATAGCAACTTTTAATACAAATTTAGATTTATGCAAGTTCCAATTATTGTGAGGTACTCCATTTTTAATACTTACATCTATCCATTTCTTAAATGTTTCAGCATATTTATCTTCCTTATCCTTATGATTAGTATCAATATAAGGGTATAAAAAATCGTATAGATAAGCTAACTCATTGAGTATTCTTTCCTGTATTACCTCAAATGTAGATAGCCCGACAAGAGTCTGGGCATGTCCGTGACCTAAATCGATAGGTTCGTTACGATAGTACATCCCCATCATATAAGTCTCGAATAAGCCGAATGAAAATCGGGCATATTTTTCATCCCCGGTTAACCAATAAAGAAATGCAGCATCTTTACCTATACGCATGATCTCTTCATTTACACTTTCGATACTTGAACCTGAAACATTAGACTGTTCAACCCACTCTAAAGGATTACCTGTCTTAGAGCTATTGTGAAAATACACCCCTTTTGTATCATCCATATAAGGAATAATATCTTCTATTCGGGGTCTTTTGTAAGGACTGCTAACACCGCGTGTGCTTCCGAAGCGAACAGTTGGTACAGGCGATTCTCCATCCGCATGCGAATAAACTCCTCCATTGATATATACTTGAGTTGCCCTGCTTTTCCAATACATCATCAAGCGGGAATACATCCAATCTGGTTGTGATTGAGTCTTATCAACATAGAAGTCTACTCGCTTTTCTATTCCTTGTATAATTTCTTTTGCCCACACTTCTTCTTTTATCTGAGTTTGAAGAATTGGTTTATATTTATCAAAAGTCATCAACCTTGGATGTCCTTCAGGTAAATCTGATGGTAATGGAATATTCTGTCCCGATAAATGAGTGTAGATAAATAAGAAGGATACAGCTATAATTATATATTTCATTTTTCTTGATTTTTACTTAAGGTCTCAGACCTTTTTATTGCTTTCGTTATGATACTTACTAAAGCCGGTTATAACCTAAAAGTATATCATTAAATACTTTCTGTTACTTAAAGTGAATATTTTTTATAAACTCGTTGTGACGGAAATAGTCCAGATTATTAATCTTTTTCCCGTTTATAGTTACATTCTCAAAAGTCACATCTTTTATTATCTGATTTTTACTCAATCCCTCCAATACACATAAACTTTCGTTGGTTCCATTGTACGATATATTACGGAACCTAATATTTTCTATACCTCGACCCGGTTGTTTATCATATTTTTCATTAAAACGAACTTTTAGATAAAGCAATCTTCCTTCCTGTATACTTTCCACTCTAATATCTTCGCATAAGATATTTCTTACAAGATTGCGGTCGCCGGCATCGATAGAAATACATCCCTGATAAGGAGGGTCATCCTCATCATGCTCTAAAATATCGATATTTCGAATTGTTATATTTTCCATAATCTCACCAGGATCATTGTTCGGGTCGCCATGTCCACCTATATTTATAGGGTGAGCAATATCTGCCCAAAGAGTAGAATTCTGTATCGTTATATTGTTGCTTCCTCCGTAAAATTCCCATCTGTGATTATAGAGAGCTATACAGTCATCACTGTTTCTCATAAAGACATTATCGATGAGTACATCCCGACAGCACATCATATCTATACCATCGCTCCACCCTTGGTTACTGAACGATCTGAAATTACGGATTGTTATTCCGGATGATTGTCCACCCGAAATTGAATAATGGCGTGGGTTGATGGCTATAATATCATGTATTTCTACGTTTTTAGAAAAGTTTATAGCAATACCTTGTGTTGGTTCCAAAATGATACCTCGTCCGTATATTTTCACATTCTCAACATTCTCACATAGTAATTTACCGTTTAACACAGCTCCGCTTGCCAGATATACTGCAGTATTAGACGGTATTTTGAAAACTCCTTTGTTTTCCTCGGTCGGAGTATGTAATCCTGCATCAAAATACATAATACCTTTTGCTTCTTTTTCAGGTTTATCTTTTTCAATAGAATTTGTGAAAACATGCAGATTGTGAAGACGATCTCCGTTAAATTCTACAGATAGGTTTTCTGGAGAGTCAAGTGTGAAAATTATAACATTATCATTAATATGTTGCACTACTTGCTTTGATAGCGGACGAATCGAAACTCTGCCTATATCTCCGTTGTTTTTTTGTACTTTAACCTCAACAGTACCTTTGAAATCAAAATAAACCATCGATGCATCGGATTTTGTATCCATATCGACTTTTACATTGTATTCATATAAATCAGTCCATTCACGGTCTCCTTGCATTCGCACCTGCACGGTATAATCGTCATTATGCATCTTGTAATACAATTCTTTCGGTACAGAATGAGTCACAATCTGCGTGAAAGCATTGTTATTTATAAATACAATCAGGAGTAACATTACAAACAAAGATGTCTTTTTCATACTTTTATTTCAATAAGTTAAAATATTGGTGGTTAACCTACATGTTCTAATTTTTTATTTTACTCTACTATATTCCAATACACGACATAACGCTGGCGATGTATTTTATAGATCGGCTCAAGACGGATATTATCACTTTTTACATTGAATACTAATCCTTTTTGTTTTTCAATATAATCTTTCAGATTCTTGCGATCAAGCCTTAATGAGGTTTGCAGATTTGCAGGCACATGGTAGTCGTAAGTATAATAGTCATTGTACTGACTAGGGTCTGAAAATGGAGCCGGAGCTGTCATATTTTCGGTTCCCATTACACCCGCCAATACCAGAGGGCCGTACATAACTGCCGCCAGATTTGGATTGTCATTAGTTTCAGCAAGATGCAAGTTCATAGGATAACGTACTTCTATTTTATCTCCGTCTTTCCATGTACGATCTAATTTTATATAGCTTGATGGGGTTTGTTGTACTCTTACTGTTTTGCCATTTACTTTGACTTCGACATTCTTTGCCCATTCTGGATAGCGCAGATAAAGTGGCATTTTTATAGTTTTATCAGTCGATACAGTGAGTTTTACATTTTCATCATTCGGAAACTGAGTTTCTTGAGTAATTTTTACACCTTTCTCTTTCCATGTGAGTTCAGATGGTATGAATAGGTTTATATATATCCCTTTGCCATCATTATAATAAATGGCCTCTCCGTACTTTGCATGATTTTCGAAACCTGTACCAACACAACACCAGAATGAATTTTCGGGAGTGCTGTATCCTTTATATGCTCCGGGCAGTAAGGGTAAAAAGTAAGCAACCATACCTGATTCCGGGTCTTGCTGACCAAGTATGTGGTTATACAAAGCTCTTTCATAAAAATCGGCATAACGAGGATTAGTGTCCCAACAGAATAGATGACGCGTAAGTTTCAACATATTGTTGGTATTACAAGTCTCCTGTGTATAGCCTGTTAGATTTTTCGAGATACTATCAGCCTTAATAAATTTCTCTTTATGACTGTTCCCTCCTGTACAAAATGTCTGATGGTCATGTACAGTATTCCAAAAGAAAGTTGCAACATCCTTTGATCTTTCATCCGAAAATAATTCGTAATTACGTGCTTCTCCAATTAACTTCGGTATAAATGTATTAGCATGTTTGAGGTTGAGGTCTGCATGATGTTGAGCCAACGGATCGAGAACATCTGCATGATAGAAGAATTCTGCCAATTTCTTATGTTCGGGATTACCCGTTATCGAGTACAGATTATAAAAAGCCTCGTTAGTTCCACCAAATTCGTTACGCAACATAAGTTTACGCTGCTCTTCGGTTAAAGGCATCAACTTTTGATATGCCCATGCAGCAGCCTTAATCATAATATCCAATGCCTCTTGATTGTTGCAGTAAAGATATTGATCAATCAAACCTGCATATATTTTATGCAGAGTATACCACGGAGCCCATACGCTTTTACCGGCAATGTTGCGGTTGATAAGATTTTCGGAGTAGGCACTAATATAGCCTTTCTGCCCACTATCCAGCATGGTAGCTTGAACTTCTTGTAAGCCTTTGACAATACTGTCTCCTTTTATTTTGTATTTAACATCACCGGTAGATGCATACAGATAGGCAAGTCCCGACATAATGTGGCCGGTAGTATGTCCGCGAAGTTCGCAGTCAAGTGATTCCCATCCTCCCAATTTATTAACTGTCATATAACCGCCTTCACGACCGGCATAAGTACCGGAAGTGTTGCGGAAACTATGTAATAAACGATCGACACCAATAGAAAGTATCCATTTTGATTCCCGATCCATATTCTCTTTAAATGGAGAATCCAATAATCTGATCTCGTTCAGATCAAAGCTAAAGGCTTTAACTTCTCCTGTCAGGGGTTGTTTTATCTTACCGGTATGTTGTCCCGGATAAATAGATTGAGCAACTAGAGAATAAGATATTAAGAATGATAATAATATGAAATATATTTTTTTCATGAGAATTTTCGTTGTTAAGGTCTCAGACCTATTTGTTGACTTTGCAAGTATAATAACAACAGTTAGTTATCTCTAAAGAACATATCATTAAATACTTATAGTTACTTATAACATGTGCTTCTTATTGTATGCTTTGTACTTTTTCAAATCATCGTTTGATACAGGAGTAAAATGTATTGTACAGCCTCCTTTAGGTTTTAGTGTAAATTGTAATACGTTTTCTTTCGTTACAATTAACTTGGTGATTTGCACTTTTGTTTTAGTATTAACCTTATCGTTATCGGTATAAATACTAGCTACATACTTTGTGCTATTATCAAGGAAAGACAATGACGTTGATATTTTATGTGATTCGTTATTGCCAATAGTACCCAGAAACCAATCATGACCACTGCGACGAGCTATCGTTATATATTGTCCAATACTGTCATGGATAACTCTGGTATCATCAAAAGTAACAGGTACATTATCAAAGAACTCTAATTCCGGTACATTCTCAATTCTGGCAGGTGTATCATACCAATACAATGTTTGTAAAGGGCTGTAGTATATAATTGGAAAAGCGAGTTGATGAGCATGGGTGTTTTTGATACGAGGATCAAAATAACAAACGGTATAATCGCCTGCACCTGAAATCATTCGGGTGAAAGGTAATATTGTATTATGTGTTGCCTCAGGAAACTCTTCATTTCCTCGTATCCCCTCTTGAGTTAAGAGGTTGGGATAAGTACGGCTAAATCCAGAAGGTCTAAACTCATCATGTATATTTACCATAAGATTATTGTCAGCAGCTAATCGAACCAGATTATGTACCCATGTTGCCCAGCGATGAGTTTTGAATTGTACAAAACCGAATTTAATTCCAGCGATACCCCATTCTTTATAAATAGGAAATATTTTCTCCGCTTGTTTTTCCAGTGCGTGGTGATTTGCATACAGCCAAACTCCAACTCCTTTTTCTTTACCGTATTCCACTACCTTTTTCATGTCAATGGGAGCCACTACTTTCGAAGCATCCGAAGAATAATCAAAAGCCGGACCATACCATTTCCAATCAAATAGTATATATTGCATATTGTGTTTTTCGCAAAAATCGATACATGCAATAGTATTCTCTGTGGTTAGAGTTGTCTCCCGCATAATTTTGCCGGGCTTTATCCAATCCGTATTTGCTATTTTATTGGGTTCATTCAAATTCAATATAATATCATTGTTTTCAAGCAATCTTCCGGGAGAATCTGCTGCCATAATAACCTTCCAAGGAGTAGAGTAGGGGGTAAGCATATCCATAGATTCATACATTGTTGTCGAGATTGTATTAGCCTTGTATTTTGATTTAACAAAATTCAGAAAAGTCCAATTCGAAACTTCTGCATCTGTCAGACATGCCCATTTACCGCTGGGTAATTGTATTGTCAATGGACGTTCGTAAGGAATATTATCCTCCCATTCTGAAAGAGCCATTTGCTTATAATCTCCCTGTGCCCATTTGGTATTCCATGTTTTAGCATTTTCAGGAAGAGTATAATCTGTCAGATCGGCTGTGATTTTATTATAGACAGCATCTGGATGCATCGGAAATGTATATCTGAAAGCTATACCTTCATTATAAGCTCGAACTTCAATATTCATTTTATAATTAGAGCGATCAGGCTTTTCTAAAGAGATTACAACAGAGTTGTAATGATCTTTTATTTGCGACCGTTCTCCATAGAGAGGAGTCCATGTTGAACTATGTTGATCAAATTTGGCATCCTTGTATATTAGATTATCGTTCCAACTATTAACCTTATCTACCTTAGGTGTATATGCTAATGCGCTTTCCCATAATTGATTGTCCATTTCCAAACCCATTATAGAGGGTTGAATGATAGACTCATTTTTATATAGAATCTCATAATACATCGTGAAAATCCCATTGTCTTCTTTTTGAGAAAAGCAAAATTTCAAGTTGTTATCAGGAGATGAAAGCGTTATATTTGATTTTTGCATATTTTCTGCATGCAGAGGCATACAACAGATTAGTGAAGAGACAGCTAAATAAAGTATCTTTTTCATGGTCATCATATCTGATTTTATTTGTTAATATAAAAACTTCGTTCAATAGTATCAGCGGTTTTCCATTGGCCTTCAATTCCGTATTGCCAGGCTACTACTGTTACTTTTATCGGGTATTTAGAGCGAGGAGGTATCGGGGTAAATATAATTTTATTGTTTTCTATTTCAGCAGGGCCTTCTTTTACATAAAAGTACACAGGAAGTCCGCTCGAACTACTTGCTTCAAGAGAAGCATTCGATACATCTTTAGACTGGTTCGGCAGAGGAGGAAATGATATATCTTGTGTATTTCCATTTTTGATAGGGAAAGGTATCTGTATATTCATTTGCTGAATTGTGCTCTTGTATTCCCGATCCCCTTTATTAGACGCTAATAACCAAATCTCGCCTGTTCGTCGAGTCGGGTACATTCCCATACGATAAAAGCGAACCGAAAAGGTAGTGTCATTTAGTTGCGTAACAGGACCACAAATACGGGATATTTTTATGTGTCCTTTTGTATGGTTATTACTTTTTATAATTCTTGATGAGTCTGTATAAACAGCATTTATATTGAAGGTCAAACCATCAGTCTGAGGTAAAAACTTTGCAACAATTCGTGCATGTAACTTTTCATTGTATGGCAGTAGCTTTCCATTTTGAGTGAATCCGATGTATTGCTCTTTCTTACCTCTAGCTATTAAATAGTATTTTTCTGTAGCTTGTGCCATTTCTTTATCAAAATACCAAAAAGCTGTATTCTTATCTCCGTCGTATTTCTTGTATGGAGCAGCTTGGGCACTAGAAGGTATATCTTTATGCCATCTATCTGCTAACCAACCATCTTTGGCATTGATAGGTATCAACTGTACAGCTCTATCTGTAGGCATCAATTTAGGTAATCTGTATTTAGCCGCTTTTTTGAGGAATAGTGAGAGATAATCAATCAATTCATCGGAATGATCGAAATGTCCGTGTCCGGCATCTGCTAACAACGACAGCGGAGCTTCAGGATATTCAGCCCGATAATCCAAAGCTGATGTTAGGCGGTCTTCCATCCATTCATATTCCCCCATTACCATTAATCCGGGAATGCCTTCAATTGTACGTTTTCCCCAATCAAGATTTTCCCTTCCATATCCGGTAAGCTTAGTTCTAGGAGAATCTCCATGTATTGAAAGAATGGCAAGTGTACGGTTAGGATTCCAGACCGCAAAGTTCCACGGATATGTAGCCATTGCCGAATGTCCTATTGGAACTATCGGTGCAAATTTCAATTCACTATACCCAGATACTTCAGACAATTGTGTCATCATATCCTCAAAGATTCTATTTACATTGTTCTTAGGATCCCATTTTACATCAATACTTGGTGTAACCCATACAATGGCAAAGCCTAATTCTGACATGGTTTTTCTGAATTTGGGATGTTCAAAAATGCCTTCTTCAGACATATTATGCATACCAACCACAACTGCTTTTACTTGTTTGCAATTATAAGGAATCCATAAAAAAGCCTGTGGTGAATGGTTGGTCTCAGTTTTAGCAACCCCTTTTACTTCAACCGACCACTGCCATTCTGCTGTATATGCTTTGCCTGATGTAATTAACATTAAGACAAATACTATTTTAAATAGAAATTTCATTTTATGTAATCGTTTTATGAATTTATAGTTCCCTTATTAAAAGACATCGACATAGCAAAACTTCTTTATTTACGGTAAGAGAACCATTATTGTCTGCTCTAACTATTTCTTTAGTTGTCTCTTGAGAAAAGAAGGTAATCGGTATTAGATTAATGATTATTGTTATGAGTTTTTTTCGCATTATCATTGATAAAATAGAGTTAACAACTTATTATTTTTCTTGACCTAACGGATTTATAATAGAAACCAAAGTCAAATCAAACAAGTTTAAATATATTGATGTTGTTTATGTCTCTGATAGGCTAACATTGTTGCGATACCCTTTGACTGGTTTATTCAGTAACAAGATCAAGGGGACAGAACAAAAATAAATAAAAAATAAAGGAGGTGCTGAATCAATGTTATTTATATATGTATCTGTAAATTCTCTCAAACAAAAATGATGTAATTTTATTATATACAGCTATTTATGTTGATTTATGCCGGTCTTTTTAAATTTAAAAGAACTAATAGTCCCGATGCTTAACCTTAAATAGAGTCACTTCACCCTAATGAAAGGTAAAGTCTGGTAATACCTTTATTAAACTCTTACTTTTTTTTGTAACTTTCGGGTAAATAAATTACAATTCATGCGCATTAGACATCTACTTTCACTAATTATTCTGATTTTAAGCATTGGAGAATACTCTTATGCGAGAGAATCTGATTATAGAAATTTAGGAACTAAAGATGGATTTTCGAATCTGACATGTTATTCTATCTTCAAGGATTCAAAAGGTTTTATCTGGTTTGGGATGAATAATGGATTAAATCGTTTTGATGGAGTAAATGTAAAAGTATATCCCGAGTTTGAAGATTCTCAGATTTTTTCTATTTCGGAAAAAGATAACTATTTATGGATTGGTTCAAGTAACAGATTAAAACGTATGAATCTAGTGACTGAAAAAATTGATGAGATTTTATCTACAGATGAAAAATCGTCAATAAAAGGTGTACGTGATTTGTATATTAGTGATGATAATATCCTTTATATTGCAAGTGAAACAGGATTATACATGTATCGGGATGGAAAGTTAGAACATCACATATTTGAGTCTAATGTACTTTCATCTGCTAATTTTATATTTTCAATCGTTGAAGAAAAGAAGGATTCGTATTGGCTGATAACGAGAAAGGGATTAATTCATTTTAATCCAACTAATAAGAGTTCTGAATTATATACATTAAATAATGCAGCTCAGCTTGCAAAACAAGCAAGCTTGGTGTTTACCGATAATACCTTATATATAGGTTTATTTCCTGAAGGAATTATAGCATTCGACTGTAAATCGAAACAGATGGATGTGCTTAAAGATTTTAAGGGAATAGATGTTTCGAAATTAATATATGAAAAACCCCTAATATACGCTGCTACAGGAAAAGGGTTAAAAACTATTTCCACTTTGACTAATAGAGAAGTTTCAATTGATGATGTTTTAGATATTCCTAATAATGTAAGGATAAACAACATTAGTTCTTTATTGAAAGTACAAAACGGATATTGGGTAAATGTTTTTCAAGGAGGTATTTATTATATTGAAACCCTGAAAAGAAAATTCGAAGTATACAGCCAACCTTCATTACAATATTCAACAAAAGGAAATACTATAAGATCATTTTGGGTCGGCAAAAATGAAATATTAGTTGGTACTAAAGAGTACGGATTAGATTATATATCAGAAGATCGGGCTTTTGTGAAAAAATTCACATCTAAATCGACTCCTGAATTACCGGGTAACCTTATTCTTTTTATAAAACCATATAATAATAAGTACTTAATTGGAACATATACAGGATTAACTGTATTTGATCCAAAGACTTTAACATTCTCATCTTTTTCTGATGAAAAAGTTTTTCAGGAGAATACAGCGTTCTATTACTGCGAAGAGGATAAAAATAATAATCTGTGGTTTGCTACAAATAAAGGTTTAATTAACTACAATACAAAGAACAGAACGTTAAATAAGTATCTGGGAATGAGTACCGGTGTAATTGCCGGAGATATTAATCTTATTTATTGCGATTCAAAAAATAGATTATGGATTGGAACAACCTCTGGAGTTCATTTATTAGATATCCCTTCCGGTATCCTAAAAAGTGATATTTTCCCTAAAGTTGAACCTTTAAAAGAAGAAATAAAATACTTTTTTGAAGATAGCAGGCATTTTATCTGGATATGCACGCAAAAAGATGGAGTTATCAGGCTTAACCAAGAGCTTACTGAATTAAAAACATTCTCAACTCAGAATATCTTACCTAATAATGTAGTATCTTCGATAATAGAGGATAAAAATAATAATTTGTGGTTTGCTACATTAAGTGGTATCTTAAAATTTAATCCGAATACCGAGAGATATCGATTATTCGGATACTCTGATGGTATTACAAATTCTTTTTTCTACAATAGAGTACAATATGACAGTAAGGATAATACTATTTGGTGGGCTAATGGAGATGGGCTACTTACTGCAAATTTAGATCATATCGATGATAAGTCATTCTCAATACCTCAAATTGTTTCTATTACTATATCAGGTAAAAAAATGTCGCTCATCAATGACGAGAATGGAAACAGGATAACACCCGAATATATGCAATCTCTGAGTTTAGAATCTGGCGAAAACACAATCCGTATTGCATTTTCTTTGCTTAATTTTTCATTTTCTAAAGGCTCATATGAATATATGTTAGAGGGGTACGACAAAGACTGGCAAAAAAGTATCGAAAATGATGAAATTGAATATTCTAATTTAGCTGCAGGCTCTTACTTGTTGAAAATCCGAGAGTTTGGTAAGCCTGAAAGCGAACGCTCGGTAAAAATAAGAGTCTCTGAGACATTCTTTTCATATATAGTAATATTTCTGGCGATTATATTTATAGTCTTTATAGCTTTTATTATTTATTGGAAAAAAATAAGAGTTGCAAAAACTGAGAATGTAGCAGTAGTATCAGAAACACCCCAAGAGGTTGTATTAGAGAATAAGCCAAAATATAAATTTTCGAAGACAGATAAAGAACGGTTAGAGAAAATATATAATGAACTAATTGAATACATAAAGGCTAACAAACCTTATACAAATCCCGATTTGAAATTATCAGATCTCGCATCTGAAATAAACTATCCTCCATACGAATTATCAAAGATGTTTAGTTTGTATCTTAATAAGAATTATTATGATTTCATAAATGAATTCAGAATTAATTTATTTAAAGAATTGGCCGATTCAGGTGAATATAAAAACTACACATTAATGTCTATTGCCGAGCAATGTGGATTTAAGTCTAAAAGCTCATTTTATGGAGCATTTAAGAAGATAATGAATACAACTCCTAATGAGTATATTAAGAGATAGATTGTTTTTCTAAATTTATTCGAACTCGTCTATACCTATAATAAGATTTTGCATTTCAGTGCGTTATCGTTGTTTTGTTCCCTTACAATTTACCAATACAAATCTGCCATAGATTGTCTCAAAAAAAACGTCAGAACAGCTTTTCTTTGTTGTCTATAAATTTCTTTACGGACAGAATAATGTCTACATATTAGTTATTTTAATATTATAGTTAAGCTCTACATTGTGAATGTTCAGAATAGGGATCATCTATTTGAAATATTTATGTGTATATGGTCTTAGCTGATTATTCTGATATTCTAATTGTGTCATTCATATCTATGTCTTTAATAGAAAGAAATATAACCTAACTTCTAAATATGCCTATGAAGAATGATACCGATGAAAAGAAACACATGTTGTAATGTTCTATTATCAAGAAAAATGTTAATCACCTTTCCTCATTATATGTATAAAATACAATAATGCTAATACAAAAATTATAATTATGAAATGGAATTTAAAATCTAATTTACCATCGAGTAAGGTATTTTTAATGTCTCTTGCTTTAGGTTGTATACCTATGGTCTCTTTGCAGGCTAAAGCTGAGATAAAAGACATTTTAGCCGAAAATCAGACAACAAAATTAATAAAAGGAAAAATAGTAGATACCAAAGGAGAACCTCTAATTGGGGTTAGTGTGGTAGTGGTGGGAGCTACAACGGGAACAGTAACAGATTTGGACGGAAACTTTTCAATAAATGTACCCAATGACAAGTCTCAAATAAAAGTATCTTATATTGCCTATAAAGATCAAATTATTAATATCGCTAATAGATCAGTTGTAAATATTACACTAGAGGAGAACTCCGAAGCACTGGACGAAGTTGTAGTGGTTGGATATGGTGTACAGAAAAAAGCATCGCTTACAAGTGCTATCTCTCAAATAAAAGGTGAAGATGTTTTTAAAGACAGAGGTATTGGCAACCCGACTGTGGCACTACAAGGAGAGGTTCCGGGACTTTCAATCACCAGAACATCGACACGTCCGGGAAATGAAGGCGCTGAGATGAAAATTAGAGGAGACATATCCGTAAATGGAAAATCAAGTCCTCTGATTCTAATAGATGGCATGGCCGGATCTCTGGACGAATTAAACTCGATGGATGCCAATGATATTGAAAATATTTCCGTATTGAAGGATGCTTCTGCAGCTATATATGGAGCTCGTTCTGCATCCGGTGTTGTCTTAGTAACAACCAAAAGAGGAAAACAAGGAAAAGCTCAAATATCTTATAATGCTTCATTTAGTAGAACTATAAATGGGATACAACCACCTATTACAACCAACAAGGAATGGTTAGATATGTTTTACGAAGCCCAGTATAATGATGCTGCGGCAAACAATCCGAAATTGACCGATCCAAAAGAAATTCATCAGAACATCAATTGGTGGATATTTAACTCTTTCGGCGGTACAACAATAGATGGAAATCCGACAACTTACGTAGGAGAATCCTTGTTCAATGCCTTACGAGAAGGTAAATCATTGACATTGCAACGGGGTAGTAATATTGACCGTTGGGAACCTGATAATTATATGATGGATTATTTGTATGGTCAGGCTTCCTCCCAAAAACACTCGGTTAGTATTGCAGGGGCTGATGATAAATTCGGATATAGGATATCGTTGAGTTATTCGGATTGTATAATATAATTGAAAAGTAGTCCACTAAAATAATTGAAAAGTATACCAC
>OGZT01000010.1_pt1 | contig 145090 bp, 143 predicted proteins | sample 1576891 | NCBI WGS metagenome assembly OGZT01 (sample SAMEA3541521, study PRJEB24748) | human gut metagenome | biome: human gut; feature: human-associated habitat; material: faeces | place: China | collected 2012 | reverse complement strand
AGAGAGAGAGAGAGAGAGAGAGAGAGAGAGAGAGAGAGAGAGAGAGAGAGAGAGAAAAAAAAAGAAAGAGACACACTGTCCGTGCGTAACTAATCAAATTTTTAATATAAAAAAATATCTATTGTGTCAAAATGACGCGATAATCTTTTTTGTATATACACCTCTAGTAATATATATCAATTTCCAAGTAAACCGGCAGGACTGGCAATGTATTGCAGTCTTGTTGTTGTTTTGTTGTCGTTCTGAATCTGCTTTACAAAGATTCCTGTCCGGTAGCTGTACTTGGTATGCAGTAAAGTGCAGTGAATGCACTTTACTGTCTTTTTCGATACTGCAAGGAATAGTAAAAAACATAAACAACAATCAAGTAATAATCTTGATAAACAACATTCAAACAAATGATAATGAAGAAAAAAATTCTTTTACTGATGGGTATCTTCTCATTAGGCATTCTTCGTGCGCAAGTAGGTATCAACACACAAAGTCCGATAGGAATATTTCATATAGATCCGAAGGGAGATACCAACATATCAGGTTCAGTTGGTGCGGGCGATGATGTAATAATTGACAAGCTCGGTAATATCGGAGCAGGAGCATTACCCCGTTCCGACGTAAAGGTTAACTTGACAGATGGAGGGACATCTGCTAATGTAAAATCTGTATTTCAGTTACAGGATGGAAATGAAGGTATAGGTAAAGTTCTTATTTCCGATGCCTCCGGCAACGCAACATGGAAAGAATATATTGACTTTGGACTGACTATAGGGAAATTTGGAGCAGGAGTATACTTTTGTGCAGATGCCGGAGTTACCAATGCAACCTATGGAATAGTTCCCCGTTCGAATAATAATGCGGTAAAGACTACTGGAGAAATAACTCTGGGTAAAGGTCTCTGGTGGGTAAGGTGCAGTATGTATATAGCGGCTGCGGCAAGTGTTGATGCCAGTAAGCAAGTCTGGGTAAGGACTACGTTGGCAGATGATTCGTCATTCTCAACATCAGTGACTATGAGCAACCAGATGACTAAAGATCTGCTCTCTAATCATAGCCTTGCTTCCTCCATGATTTGGTGTAGCGGATCAGGAGGAGTGGTACAAGGGTCGTTTATTGTGGATAATAGGTCTATGGCAGGAACTTCTAAAAAGTATTATCTTTTAGTCGGCTGGATTGACGATTTTAATACTCCCGCAGCTGCTGCTGTTACTATCTTCCGTTCGGGGCTTGCTTCTTCGGGCGAAAATTCATTATTTGCTTATCGAATAGAAGAATAAAATCATGAAAACGAATCAATTATATAAGCTTTTTGCGCTCTGTTTATCTCTGATAATGACTAATGGTATTTTTGGACAAGGAGTAGGAATAAACCTGTTAAAAGGGCAAACAGGATCTGTATTTCAGATAGATGCTGCGGGAGACAACTCGTCATCCATAACTGCAGCCGAGACATTGAATGATGTTGTAATAATGAATACCGGCAGAGTTGGGATTGGAACAGCCTCCCCTACCAATCAGTTGCACATTAAAACCGCATCAGGACAAGGAGCACTAAGAATTAGTGACGGTGCAGAAAAAGCCGGTCGGGTTCTATACTCTTTATTAGACGGTAGTGGTCTTTGGTCTCCGTACGGTTCATATACGCTTGTAGAAATACCTTTAGGTGCTAATCAAACATTTGCCTTATCGCAGGTTAATGGAGTGTTTAAATATTCTGGAACATCTTTTCAGTTAGATCCGGGTATCTGGATGATAGACCTTCAATTATTAGTTTATCATGATACCGGATCGGGCTCTACGAATAGCACAAACTATAATGACCGTGCCTGGTTTAAATTCGGCATATCCGATACCGGCACTTCGTGGGGTTCATCAGCCGATCATATTTCAGGAACGGCAACTCTTATATGTGATTTTTTATATAAAGTAGGAGCGTCATATAATATGATACCGGGTGTATTTTTTCTGAATAACCAAACAAGTGCAAAAAAAACGTATTATCTCTGGTTTGGAGGAGGATCCGTTAATTCAGGAACAATCCCAGCGACAGAGAAATTTGTTTTAGCTACCGCCGCGAATGAATCTATTATAACAGCAACATACTTAGGCAACAGCTATCATAACTAATGCTAATCTTATGAAAATTATTAAATATATAATACTTTGCTTGTTTATCCAGATGGCGACAGTTTCATTACAAGCTCAAATCGGAATCAATACAGAACTCCCTCAGGCGTTGTTTCATGTAGATGCAAAATCGAATAATAATCTCACAGGTGCACCCACAGCCACACAGGTGTTGGATGATGTAGTTGTAACATCAGATGGAAATATAGGTGTGGGAACTATCGTTCCTAAGCGGAAATTACATATAGTGACAGGTGGAACAGCTACCTCTCCTCAAATCGGATTGCGGATAGAAGACGGTAACCAGGCTCTCAACAAAGTACTGACATCAGATGCAAATGGTGTAGCCAAATGGCAGACAGCTCCCACTCCTGCAGCTTTGCTTGCATACAGAAACCCTTCTGCTCCGAATATTCCGACCAATGTGTCGACATTTTATAATACAGGCAGCTACATAGACCTGCCTCCGGGACGCTGGTTCGTAACGGTAAATACTCTTGTATATGCAGGAACATCTGCGGCAACATCGGTACATGATAGAGTCTTTTGCCATGCTTCTTTTACAGAAACATCAACAATGAGTACAACTTTAACTGCGGCTAATATATCAGCAGATGTGAAAGATAAAAAGCAGATTGCAAAAATGTTGATCAAGAGATCATACAATGTGCTGATCGGCAGTTTTATTATAATAAACTCAACAGAGTCAACTACCAAACGTTATTATTATATGTTTGGCAGTATAGTTCAGATGGGAACAAGTCTTGGATCAGGAAATTTTTCGAAAGTGGCTGGTACAGCTAATGCTGAAAATACGATGGTCGGGATTCAGATTCAATAAGAAAACGAAGAAATACAAAAAGACTTCCGGCAGGTTTGCCGGAAGTCTTCTCTTTTTATCTTAAAACCTTAAATAACTATTAAAATACCTAACCTATATTCTATCCTTCAAAAAATTCTATCTTCTGTCTGAACGGGAAGAACCCGAACGGGAACTTTCGGCAGAAGATCTCGAGTTATTCGATGTACGATCACCCGAACGGGAAGATGTTTGGGTATAATAAGAACCTGATGATTGTCCTGATCTGGACGAACGGCTATTGCTCTTTGAGCTCTCTCTCGTACCCGACGAACGTTTATTCTCATTTCTGTTACGATCAGATTTTTTATCATCATTTCTATTATTATCTACCCGATTAGTCCGTCCGTTGGTATATCTCGAATCGTCCCTCTTATTATCATGACGAGAGTTATTATCATGACGCCCGCTTGAGTAGCGGCCATTGTCCGAACGTCCTCTGTCGTATCGGTTATCATGGCGATTATCATGACGATCATTGCTCCGGCGATCATACCAGATTACATCATTGTTGCGGCTGTTACGATATCTGACATCACGACTATATCGAATGACCGGCTGAGTACGGTAACCTCTGTAACGGGCATATTCGCGACGATGGCGATTGTTATACATCCAAGGATCGTGACCAACCAGTACAACTTTATACATTGTATAGAAATCGTAATTTCTATAAGCATAAGGAAGGTAACGTACCCCGACCCACCGTCCGGCATTCATATAGAAAAATAATCCCTGATTAACACTGTAATAACAGTCTATATCAGGCATATAATAATAATCTACATAATCATAGCCGACAGGCCCCCAAGCAGGCTGGCTTCCTATATTAATATTTACACTTACACGTTGTGCCTGCATTGTATATGCTGAGCAAGTAAGAATCAATGCGAATGTGAGTATAAGTTTTTTCATAATCATTCGTTTTTTAATTATTAGAAAATAAGTTTGCTCGTTGTTTTTTATGCCGTTCTATACTTACTAGACGTAAGGATAATGAAAAAGATTAATGAAAGAACCATGGATTAACTAGATTTAACGAATAACACATACATCACACAAACAACTACGCGTTAAAACAACGCCTCACATACAATAATATAGGTTGACATCAAGTCTATAATAAGCGGAAACAGAAGCTTTTCCTCTAATGATAATTTAAGAAATTACAAAATCGAAAGCCTCAATACTCTATTACGGAAAGCCTAACATATCATTTATATTTTCTATCACCGAACATCCGATTTTTCGAAATAAGGCTTTATCTTTGTGTTGATTTTGTTATAAGGTTTATTACACACAATAATCGAACATCTTGAGGTTGTTAAAATCAAATATAGCAAGAAAGAATGTCGCTTTATCACTGATTGTACTCGTTTTGAGTACTTGGCTGGTAAAGCCTGTTCACGTTGCATTTGCTCATCACGATGATCACGGATGTTATACAGGAACTTCGCAAAGTTCAAACCTGTCGCATAAAGACTGTGACATTTGTCAATTTGTATTCTCAAGTTATATTCCTCAACAAAGCGGAGACTTCAAACCGTTTGTACACCGTCCATACACTATTCTGGGCGAAAACAGAGAGGTATATCATACAATAAATTTAATAAGATTCTTCTCTTTGAGGGCTCCTCCTGCAGTAGCTTAAACATCGTTGAAAATCACCTAATTTAAGTAGCTTAAGTTACCATCTCTCTCTTGAAGAGGTAGGGTTATGTTCTGTCCGATATTATAGAATACGGGCGAAGCAGAACCCCATCCCTACAAGACAGATTGAAGCCTGTAACCTGCTACACATCAATAAACATATAACATATTAATGAAAACAATATACATCATCATATTATGTCTGTTGTCGGCAATGTATGCCTCAGCAGTACCGAGTCAACCAGCCGACGGAAAAACTCTGGAAGGAACTATCACCGATAAAATAAGCGGCGAAACACTGATCGGAGTCAACATATATTTACCCGAACTGAAAAAAGGAGCATCATCCGACAATAACGGAGATTACAAACTCACTAATCTGCCCGCCATACGAACTACGATACAAGTGTCGTATATCGGACACCAAACAATTATACAAACAGTAGATCTAAGTTCAACAGGTAAACTCGATTTTGTCTTGGACGAATCAAATGCACGTATCAACGAGGTTGTGGTGACAGCCCTTACCGGAAATTCACTGATAGAACGCACCCCGGCTCCTATATCTCTTGTTCCGCGGGAGAATCTGCTCCAGACTTCGTCTACCAATATAATCGATGCTATAGCCAAGCAACCGGGAATCTCACAAGTCACTACCGGCAGCGGTATATCGAAACCCGTAATCAGAGGATTGGGATACAACCGTGTTGTAGTCGTAAATGACGGAGTACGTCAGGAAGGTCAGCAATGGGGAGACGAACATGGGATAGAGGTTGACGGACAAGCCGTAAACTCTGTCGAAATACTTAAAGGCCCAGCCAGCCTTATGTACGGATCGGATGCAATGGCGGGAGTTATCAAATTCAACCCTGCCCCTGTCCTACCCGAGGGCAAAATAGAGACAAACCTGATCTCGGAATACCAGACCAATAACGGACTGTTCAATTATTCGGTCAATACAGCAGGTAACAAAAAAGGATTTGTCTGGGACTGGCGATTCAGTCAAAAACTCGCTCACTCTTACAAAAACAAATATGACGGGTATGTCTACAACTCCGGATTCAGGGAAGACGCCATCAGCGGACTGTTGGGTATCAACCGTGGATGGGGATATTCTCACCTTACTCTGAGTTACTATCATCTTGCTCCGGGTATAGTTGAGGGTGAACGTGACGAAGAAACCGGAAAATTCATAAAACCGGTGGTTACAGACGGAAAAGCCGATGAAGCCATTGCTACAAATGACGACAACAAATCATACCACTACGGAATGCCTTATCAGCAGATTAAACATTACAAAGTGGTATGGGACAATAATATTATTCTGGGTGGCGGTAACCTGAAAACAATTATAGGATACCAACAGAACCGTCGTCAGGAATTTGAAGAGGTATTGAATCCGAAAGAATATTCTCTTTACTTCCAACTGCATACCATTAATTATGATATACGTTACAATCTGCCCGAAATCAACGGATATAAAATTGTTGCGGGAGTAAACGGCATGTACCAGAAATCGCTGAACAAAGGCACTGAATACCTCATACCCGAATACAACATGTTCGACGCCGGAGTATTCGCCATTGCAAGCCGTAATTTCGGCAGGCTCGATATCAGCGGAGGTATACGTTTCGACCACCGCCACCTGCATAGCAAATCGTTATTTCTGACTGAAGAAGAAATGCACCACGATCATGGAGACGAAGATCACGACCACGATCACGGAGACCATGACCATGGAGATGAGTTGATCGAATATTTCCCCGACTTTTCACGCAACTACAGTGCATTGACCGGAAGTATCGGGCTTACCTACCAAATAGGAGACGGATGGGCTACCAAACTAAACCTGTCTCGCGGATACCGTGCGCCTAATATCAGTGAACTTGCATCACAAGGATCACACGAAGGATCGGCACGTTATGAAATAGGCAATCTCAATCTGAAATCAGAAAACAGCTGGCAGATAGATTGGGGATTGAGTTATTCATCACCTATGATATCCGGAGAATTATCTCTGTTTGCCAACCGTATCAACAATTATATCTATTCGCACAAATTACTGGACGAAGACGGCAGCGACCTCATCACTGACGGACACCGGACTTATCAGTTTACTTCCGGCGATGCACGTTTGCTGGGTGGAGAAGTAAGCATTGATTTCCATCCGATTGAACGCCTGCACTTCATGAATACATTTTCGTATGTAAGCTCGGTGCAGTTGAATCAACCCGATTCGACAAAATACCTGCCGTTTACACCTGCTCCGAAATGGACTTCGGATATCCGTTTCGATTTGATCCGCCACGGAAAAACGCTCAACAATACTTATATATCTTTCGGATTGGAACATTACTGGAAGCAGGATAAATACTACTCGGCATTCGGAACCGAAACCGAAACCCCTTCATATACTCTCTTAAATGCAGGCATCGGTACAGACTTTGTTCACAAAGGACGCACATGGGCATCTTTATACCTGATGGCAAACAACCTTACCGACAAGGCTTACCAAAATCACCTGAGCCGATTGAAATATACCGATATCAATCCGGTAACCGGACGTCAAGGAGTATATAATATGGGACGAAACTTCGGTATAAAACTATTGATACCTTTAAGTTTTTGATAAAGGTCGCAGAGATATTTTATTCCTTTAGCAAGTATGACAGTCATAGACTGCTATAGATAAGAAACTCATCATCAGATAAAAAAACAGGGATTTTCTAATTCGGAAGATCTCTGTTTTTTTTTATCTAAAATCGAAATTAAATCTACAATAAACATCACCGATCTGCCCTTAATCCCGAATTATTCATATATTTGCACTAGTATTCACTTAAAAATTTGGAAATGTACAGATAAGAAACCACCACTACATACATTGGGTTTCGCTTCAATAATCTATTATTGAATTTAGTATCCAGCTTTGGATACATATCTGTCTTTCGTTTTATCAAACACATTATTGTAGAGGGTAGGTTTTCGACATCTTTGTTGTTGAATACATCTGCTCTGTTTGTTGTCGGGACATACGAAACTCACCTTTAAAATATCCAATTTCAAATAAAATACTGACTATTACTTAGTACTCAGCAACCCGATTTTTTCTTGAGATTTTATCTATACGGAAATTAATGTACTAATATGTAAATAATAAAAAAAAAGAGAAAAAGGTTACTAATAAAAACGAACATAAAGAATGTCACGTTTGTAACCTTCGAAGAGTAAATAATTGAAAAATAACAACGTAAAAAGAGCCATTATCATGCAAAAAAGATTACCGACCATATTTACGGCTCTGATTCCACTAAAAACAGATTAACAACAATGAGTACGATCAATATTCAAAATATAAGCTATTCACACCCAGACAGGGAACCGTTATTCAAGAATATCTCCCTACAGGTCAATGAAGGACAGAAAGTTGCAATAGTAGGCCCTAACGGCATAGGCAAAACAACTCTGTTCCGCATAATTTGTGACTATTGGAATCATCCGGAGATCAAAATCAATGAAACTCCACTATATATTCCTCAGCATATAGAATCGTACACCGACAGTTCTATTGCCGAAGTATTGGGTATCAACGACAAACTACAGGCTTTAGAGGCTATTTCGAATGGAAGTATCGAGCAATGTTATTTCGATCTGCTGGATAATGATTGGGATGTAGAGAGCAAAGCTATAGCCGCTTTGTCTTTCTGGAATCTCGAAACTACCGACTTACATAAACCACTCAACTATCTGAGTGGAGGAGAAAGAGTAAAGGTGTTTTTTTCGGGAATGATCATGGGTAATCCGAAACTCGTGCTGCTGGACGAGCCCACCAATCACATAGACGAAAGCTCACGGGAGAAACTATATAAATGGATAGAGGAAACTCCGGCGACTCTGCTCATCGTAAGTCACGACAGGTACCTATTGAATCTTTTGACCGATATGTATGAACTTTCGGAAACTGGCATCAAATACTACGCGGGAAATTATGATTCGTATGTAACTCAAAAAAAACAGGAACAAGATGCACTGATAAGACAACTGGACTCACAAAGGCTCGAATTGAAGAAAGCCCGAAAGACACAGCAGGAAGTAGCCGAACGCAGACAGCGTCTCGAATCAAGAGGATCAGCCCAGACCGCTAAAAAATCGTTAGCACGAATAGTAGCCAACACACGCAAAGCCAGTGCCCAGCAAACAACGTCAAATCTGGCCGATAAACATTCGAAAAAAATAGAAGATATAAACAAGTCTATTCAAAAACTGCAACAAAATATCGATAATACACATAAAATAAGAATCGCTGTTGAAGATTCGGTTCTTCATCAGGGCAAAATACTAATAGAAGCCGTCGGGATAAATTATGCATACAACGAAAAGAATATCTGGAAGAAAAATCTGGATTTTACGATCTTGAGTGGAGGTAATACACTGATTAAAGGCAGCAACGGATCGGGAAAAACAACTCTTATAAAACTCATTACTAATCGCTTGCAAACAACCTGCGGAGAATTAAAATCAACAGAAGAAGGTTTTCTTTATCTGGATCAGGATTATTCTCTGATCGACTTATCCCAAACCGTATACCGGCAAGCGCAAAGCTATAATATGAGTATGCCCGAAAGCGAAGTGAAACGCTGCCTCACCCATGCCGGCTTTTTTTCAGAGACATGGGATAAGCCATGCTCGAAGCTCAGCGGAGGGGAGAAAATGAAGCTGTCGTTATGTTCTTTACTGATAGCCAATAAATCGCCGGATATACTGATTTTAGACGAGCCAACCAACAATCTGGATATCAACAGCATGCAGATATTAAGCAAAGCCATAAAAGAATATCACGGCAGTATTTTTGTAATAAGCCACGACAAATTCTTTGTAAATGAGTTAGATATAAATAATGAAATAGACCTAGACAATCAAACAGTCATCAATCTATAAAGCGTTAATAATCATTTCAATATCGCATATTTTTCGTATATTTGTTACATATTTAGATAAGAAAACTAAGGACGGAAGTCTCTTAACAAAACATATATTATGTCTGGACGTAAACCATTTAATTACTCTTTTTTATCCTTCTTTCATCACAATATGAATGGCGGTATGCTGTTGATGATTACAGCCGTACTAGCCATGATTATAGCCAATTCGGCATGGGGCGGCATATATTCGGAGATATGGAACTACCCTATTTCGATGCAGATCGGAGGTTTCAATCTCTTCAGCCACCATGGTCATCCACTGACTTTAGCTAATTTTATAAATGACGGATTGATGGCTATATTCTTTTTTCATGTAGGGCTCGAAGTCAAGCGAGAAATATTGGTAGGAGAACTGTCCTCTTTTTCCAAAGCATCTTTACCGGTTATAGCCGCCGTAGGCGGAATGGTTTTACCTGTAGCTATTTACCTGTCTATTGCAGGTATTGCGCCCGAATCGAGAGGAGCCGCCATTCCGATGGCTACCGATATAGCTTTTTCATTGGGAGTATTGAGCTTATTAGGGAAAAGAGTACCCTTGGGCTTGAAAATATTCTTGATGGCATTTGCCGTAGTAGACGACATCGGGGGGATTTTGGTCATAGCTATTTTCTATTCAGCTAATATTCAGGCTGGCTATCTATTAATAGCCTTAGGATTATTCTTGCTGCTTTATTTAGCTAATTATAAGAATATAAACACCATACCTCTTTATATTCTGGTTGGTATCGCTATCTGGTATTTGTTTCTTCAATCGGGAGTACACAGTACCATCGCAGGAGTACTGACAGCTTTTGCGATTCCGGCCAGTCCCAGATTAGATGTAAGAAAATACATTGAACGGATAAGAACAAGCATAGAAACTTTTCCGAAAGGCGAAAGCAGCGAAGTTATTCTATCGAAAGATCAGATAGCCGAGCTCAAAAACATAGAGGGGGCATCCAATAAAGTAATATCACCTCTGCAGTCTATCGAAGATCGTCTGCATGGGGTTGTCAATTACTTCATCATGCCATTGTTTGCATTCGTCAATGCAGGAATCGTCTTCGAAGGATCGCTTTCCGACTCGATAGGAAATGTTACTCTGGCTGTTTTTCTGGGTCTATTCGTAGGTAAGCTGGCAGGCATTTTTTCATTCACATGGATTGCTGTTCGCCTAAAGCTGGTATCATTACCTATAGGATGCAACTGGAAGGGAATATTAGGTATTTCGATACTTGGTGGAATAGGATTTACCGTTTCGCTCTTCATCGCTAACCTTTCATTCGGGCTGGATCATCTCGAGTTATTAAATCAGGCAAAAATAGGTATTGTAGCAGGAACACTAATCTCGGGACTCTTGGGATTCTTTATCCTGCATAAAACTCTGCCCAAAAGAGAATCAAAGAAAAGACAGAACAGCTTATAATAAAGTAATCGAAAATATCTATCAAACATAAAAACGGGGAAACCCGACAGATTTCCCCGTTTTTATGAAAATTCTATATTATCATACAGTAAGGTCTACAATCTCGGCTATCGGGCCGTTTGCTTTCACTGAAGTGATCCCATTCTCCCGACCAGCGACACTTTCATACATTTGGCTTGTACCTATTATTTGTCCATTGGTCGCTTTCAGATTGAAATAATATTTTCCGTTCGATGAATCCTTTTTTTCGTAACGCGAATCTTCAGGACTATTCTTTTTTACTGATTCTATCCCATTGATACAGTTTGGCTTTGTTGTATATCCCTCACTGGTAAGTATAATCTGACCATTGCCCGCTTTTAGATTGAATTGATATTCTCCGTTCTTTCTTGTTGAAATTTCAAATTTTGCCATAGTTTCAGAATTTTAGATTTTATTGTTCCTTATAAAACACTCAAATATGCAGATATGTTCAGCCATTATTTATATTAACACCTCATATATTTTCACTAAGAAACGAGGAAAAAGACACTTTTAAAAATCTTAAAAACTACAATCTTAGCAACAAGCACACTCGTCAATCCTTTTACAGTAAGCAACAAAGGCAAATAAACCTCAAATATAGACAACTAGATTTAAATTATATATAACTGATAGATAACATATTACAAAAACAGAAAATCAAGAGTTAAATTAACACTTTCGCGCTAATTAATATTAATGTGATGATTTTAGCAAATTGTCAAACATATAATAAACAGATACTTAAATAAAACACCCAATTGTTAAAAATAATGTATACTATTGTGAGATTCCGAAACCTACGCTTTCTTTGCAATCGGAAAACAGATAATTATGACACATAACTATCAGATAACGAAAAGAAAATATTTATGAATAGTAAAGATAAGTCAATTCTTCAAGTACATTTAACGAACGAATTCATTTTACCTTATATGGTTGAAGATTATCTTTTATCAGAGCATTTAGGTGCTCAGGAAAACGAAGACGAAATACATAATGTAAGATACAATACTAACATAGCATTAAAAAACAGCCTTGTTAATATCAAATTATCAAGATTACAAATAATAGACTCTCCGTTTAATTCAAACTAAAGCTAAATTTTAATATAAAAACGTAGAACGATTATAATCAACTGTGAGTCTGGTCTTAATAGTATTCTCTACTCAACACTAAAAACAACAAACTATTATATATTATCTATGAACTATACCGCCAAATATTCTGTTGTAATAGAATTAAGGTATAACATAGGTTTGGAGAAATCAATACAATTATACAGTACTCTATTTTTGAGAGAAAGTTAATACCAGGGATCAATGAATGTATATTAACATATTATGCTCTTCTCTCAGTATTATTAAGAAATATCAACTCAACACTCTAGAAGAAACAAGAAACACTTCTACTATAATCAATTCTACTCTAGATTTTCCCGAGTAACCGACTTCCACCGGTTCTCGGGAAAGTTTTTTATCGTTTTGCCGACCCTGACGCAACATTATCGATATAGTCTCTTTTCAACAAGTCGAAGCATAGCAAAAACAACGAAACAAGTAAAGGACCGAAGATAACTCCCCAGAACCCAAAAAGAGTCAATCCTATAACTACACCAAATATAGTTATAAGAGGATGAGTATCCGCAAGTTTTTTCTGGAGGAGAAACCTGATAACATTATCGACATTCGATATCACAGCCAGGGCATAAATAGCCAAACCAATTCCCGAAGCTGTTTCTCCGGATAAAAAGAGATACAATGCCAATGGGAACCAAACCAAGGCTGTACCCAACAAGGGTATAATTGTGGCAAAACAGGTTATAAACCCAAAAAGTACGGGATCGGGAGCTCCGAATATAATGTATCCGACAGCCGCAATAGCTCCTTGTATAACAGCCAGCAAAGGAATCCCTATAGCATTGGAGCGTACTATAACATGAGTTTCGTTTATAATCTTCTTTTTATTATTCTCACTGAAAGGCAGTATATCATAAATATATGTCTCCATTTGCCGCCCTCCAATCAACATAAAATACAACACAAACAGCAGAACAAGACAGTTAATAACAAAAGAACTCACTTCTCCTACAATCATCTGGGCAGCTTTAGAAATGTATGCTGTCATTGCGGATATATTGTCTGTACTAAGAAGATTATACCCTGTCTGAGCCTGAATCTTATTGATAAAATCATGTATTGTATTTATCAGTACACTAGGCTGTAGATCGTACGATTGTATTCGATTCACAAGCAGCCACAATACCAGAAAAGTAGGTATAAGAATACATAATATTACTTCAACAAGGATAATAGTAGCAGCAATACTTCTACGCAGCTTACGCGTTTCACTCATGTAGTTCATCTGATTTCTTACCATCAGATATAAAGTAAATGCACCCAATACCCCACTCAAAAAGGGAAGTGTTTCATAAATAATGATCACTCCCATAACCCCTACTATAATGATCAGCGACCATTTCCAATACTGCTCTTTCGACTTATCCATACGTTTTCTTATTATTAGATGTGATTCTATATTAGAAGTACCCTAGCGATATAAGAAAAAAACAATGCACAGTACAATATTGTTTAGAAAAAAGGACAACTCTATTTAACACGGACTATTGTTTCCACTCTGGCCTTAGTAGAATCGTTAGTCAAAGCAGTTACGTTACCCGAACAATTACTAAAATAGACATACCTGTCCATATCCTGAAAACGATAAACCTTGCATCCATCGTGTTCAAATAAATAATCAATCTTATATGTCTGGTTATTTTCGGCATTAGTTGTAACAATAGGCTTACCTGAGCTACAAGAAAACATCACCGAAAGGACAAGTATCACCAAAAGAAATATTCGTAATAGATTTTTCATAAATTTGTGCTTTAAATAAAAGTATATATTTAAGAAACAACACCCTACACTACTGAAAATCAAAAAATTCAAAAACATCACAAATTCATCAATCGCTGAAATTCATCAATCAATGTACCTAAGTCACGTCCATCTATAAGCGCATGATGTACATGAATGGATACAGGCATCGATCGCACACCATTTATTTCAGTCATTTTCCCGAATGAAATTTTTGGACAGCCTACCGAATCCCGGGTAAAGTTTGTAGCATGAGACAAAGATGAAAAATCGATCCAAGGAACAGCAGAATAATGTATGGCATTCGCTTCCATACTCGGAGTAAGAGCCGTACTCTTACGTACTTCGTCCATACTTTTACGAGCTTTGGTCTGAAACTTCGAAAAATCTTCATGGTATTCCATACTACAAAAACCAAACGACCCATCGGGACGATCGACTGTAGACTCGGGATTGATATAATCATACCTGAAAACCTCATCACCCTCTATCCGATAATGAAATGACTCGATAGCATTTACAGCCATTGTACACCTATGAATATAATACAAAAAGAATGACAGCCCCATCTCCTTACATCGTTGGTAGGCATTAGTACAATCAATACGTACACATACACCATGAAATGGTTCGTCGAAATTTTTGAATAAGAGGAAATGCCCTCTTCTTGCCCATGAATCTATATCGATTTTTTGTTTCATTACGAAGGTTTGTCTTTCTTACAAATATATAAAAAACAGAAAAGAACTCTTTAAAACTTCACCTTAAAAATACCTTAAGCATGGTATTGCCTGTTGAAAGGTGCTACGTTAAATTTGCCAAAACGAATAAGACATCAAGTGAGGTATCAGATCAATTTATTATTTTTGCCTGTATAGCTGCAACAATTTGTTATAATTAATATGTGTTGCGCTGAACCTTTTATATGACCGATACTTATTCCTTAATTATTTAACGACCAGTAAAAAATACTATTATGAGCAAATTGAGATTCGAGACATTACAAGTTCATGCCGGACAAGAAGTTGACCCTGCAACTCACGCCAGAGCAGTACCCATTTATCAGACAAGTTCATATGTTTTTACAGATGCTCAGGATGGAGCCGATCTTTTTGCCCTGCGCAAATTAGGCAATATATATACCCGCCTGATGAATCCGACCAGTGATGTATTCGAAAAACGAATTGCAGCATTAGAAGGAGGAGCGGCTGCCTTAGCAACATCTTCGGGACAGTCAGCTCAGTTTTTAGCACTTAACAATATACTATCAGCCGGAGACAATTTCATATCAACATCACACCTATACGGAGGAACGTATAATCAGTTTAAGAACCAGTTTAAACGATTAGGTATCGAAACCAGATTTACACCAAATGATACTCCCGACGAGTTTGAAAAACTGATTGATGATAAAACCAAAGCCATTTACCTAGAAACAATAGGTAATCCCGATCTTAACATTCCGGATTTCGATGCGATAGCCGCAGTAGCAGACAAGCATGGCGTACCCCTAGTAGTCGATAATACATTCGGAGCCGGAGGATACCTTTTCCGCCCGATTGAACATGGAGCCAGTATCGTTGTAGAAAGTGCCACTAAATGGATAGGAGGTCACGGGACTTCGGTTGGTGGAGTCATTATAGACAGTGGTAAATTCGACTGGAGCAACGGCCGTTTTCCCGAATTTACCGAACCTGCGGATAGTTATCACGGTCTCGTATTCTGGGATGCTTTCGGAGCAAACAGCCCATTCGGGAATATCGCATTCATTATGCGTGCCCGTGTAGAAGGACTCAGAGACTGGGGGAATGTCGCAAGCCCTTTCAACACATGGCTGTTCATTCAGGGGCTCGAAACGCTTTCGCTAAGAGTAGAACGACATGTTCAAAATACTCAAGCTGTTGCAGAATGGCTTGAAAAACATCCAAAAGTAGAGTACGTTAATTATCCGGGACTAAAGAGCAGCCCATACCACGAGCTAGCGAACAAATACTTTAAACATGGAGCAGGCTCTATCCTTACGTTTAAAGTGAAAGGAGAAAGCAGGAGAGCCGATGAATTTATCAACAACCTGAATCTTTTCAGCCACTTGGCAAATGTAGGGGATGCTAAATCGTTGGTTATACATCCTGCGGCAACAACTCACGAACAATTATCTGAAGAAGAAAAAATAGCGACAGGTGCTATCCCCGGATTACTGCGCTTGTCAATAGGTATCGAAAACATCAACGATATCCTCGAAGATTTAGAGCAAGCTTTTGAGAAAATATAATCAAGCCAATCAATACAAAAAGAGACTGTCCTTAAAATAAAAGGGACAGTCTTTTTATATATTAAGCCGGTGGATGTTTATAAAGTGCTTAGTTCCAAAGCTGCTGATTTTATCGAGCGGCCAGTTCTTTCTGATATTTTTTATAATATTCACTGCTTCCGAAAGGTTCTTTTGGAAAAGAAGAATCATTTAACTCAGGCATCGAGTAAAGTCCGTCTCCTATAAACCAAGGATAGTAACCGATATAATTTTTCACATAAAAGACCAGCTTATTATCAGCCTCCTGTTGTACATTATTATAAAATATCTGATCTGCATATTCGCCGCAAAATGCCAGATAATCAAGAGAACCATCTTTTCGCTTAATAGTTACTGCAATACGGGTATCGGGAGTTCCGCTATTCTGAGCAGGACGAAGCAGATCAATCCGATCTTTAATCTTTCTGATCTTCGAAGTGTCAGCTATAACTGCATCTATTACTCCATGATAACTTTCTTTAGCAAAATCAGGTATGTTTTTCTTTAAACTTTCAGGAGACACAGGCGAAGGAGATTCGAACTGATAATTATAGAATAAAGCGAAGATCGTATCAATTCTTGTGTCTGCAACTTTCAACTCGGATTTATTCTCTTTCAAACTTTCTTGTTGAGGATTGTGTCCACCACATGCCAGCATACCCAATACCGACACAAGCATAAAAATAGAGTACTTAATATATTTCATAGCCATTTTAAGTAAATGAAGATATTTAACAACAATATTCAAGATATAATAAGCTAAAATTGTTACTAGCCAAAGTAATAAATAGGTCTGCAACCTTATTATTTTACAACCGGTAAGACTTAACACATTAAAGGTAATAAGAACAAAAGAATAGACAAACACTAGATACTAAAAATCGCGTCTCCAATTAGGTATTTGAGGTACTCTATCCAGGATTTTCGGCTGTCGGCCAAGACGTTTCACGATAGTAAACTGGAAACTCATTGTACTAATCCCCCTATTCATGTTTTCCGAATAAAATGTATATATCTGATTATCAAAAAACGAAGTAGATATAGACCATTCATCGCCATGATATCCCATTGCTACACGAGGATTGAATGACGGATAAAGATCCGGTTTGTGCTTTCCTACCTTATTGATACTTTCTGTTCCGACATTGGCTCCGACAGTCATTGAGCAGGAGATGAAATATTTGCGTTTAATAATCCAAGTATAAGCATACCCGAGATTGACGCCTATTTGTATGTTTTTCTGAACACTACTAATACTGTCGACCCTTCCCTTCTTATCCGTTACAACAATATCATTTCCGGCCTCAATTTTATTCTTATATACGCCGCCACCTAATATAAAACTACCAACCGACCTCAGTTGTAATTCACTCAGGTCGAATGCGGATTTATACGAAAACCGATTTCCATTGAATACATAAAAGCCCGAAACTCCGTATTGAGTAACTTTCGCATCGGGGGTTATCTCGAATGGAATATCTTCATCGTCATGCTGTTTATACATGCCCTTATGCTTCTGCAGTACAAAATCCAGCACGATTTTTCTCCCGTAATAATGATATTGGAAAGCCAAAGTACGGGTTCTTCCTCGCTCTCTGTCTCTCATAAAAGGAAATCCATATGAGCCGCTGAGTGACGAATTGTTCCACGTTACTCCCAACCCAATACTTAACGGACGATTTGTGCGATATTCAAAATCTTGATAATCATCAACATTAAAGTCCTGTGTGATGGATGTATAATTCTGAACAAAATAAGTCTTCAACGAAAAATTTTGCTTAAAGGGTCTGATATACAAACTATCGACTTGCGAATGGGCTGTATACACAGAAATAAAAAATAGAACCGCCGATACGATCCATTTATTTATAAAATTGCTTTTAGGCAATAGTGAGCTTAGTACAGACAATTTACTATTCTTGCTGATTGTCATATATGATGCAGCTGTTAGTGCAGAGAATCTTCCTTACCTTAATTATTCTTGCGGGCTTCAGACCAAGTATTATGCACAAAATATGTAGAATAAAACTCTGCATCTGAATTTTTCAGAACAAAAATAGGAAAAATATGCAACGAAATAAAAATTTATCAATCTATACAAGTAGAGTTAAGTGATTATCTCCATTTAATAATCCAGAGCTATAGATCTCCATGATAAATATTATATTTATTTGAGATATTGTAGATGCAACTAATGTTGTTTTTCTTTAATTTTGTACCTTAAAAGGCAAAGTGTCTCAAAGACACTACTTAATAAGCACACCTAATAATATCTAGAAATGAAAAAAATTGTCTCATTGTGGTTGTTCTTTTTATCTTTTACTCTATGTATTGGGCAAAATGAGAAAACAGTAGATATGAGAAGCCCCGGAACTTTATCCATGCTATTATCCCATAACGATATGGAAGAAACTACACTCTTAAAAATAACAGGCAGGATGAATGCTAAAGACTTCGGTACTATCGATTCATACATGAACAGCCTGAAGGTACTAGATCTTAAGGATGTAAAAATCGAAACATATACGGGAGTAATCAAGCCGCAGGAACCATCTGCTGTATATCCTGAAAATCAAATCCCATCCAAATCATTACAGAACAAAAAACTGCTGACACAAATTATCCTGCCGGACAATTTAACGGTAATAAGAGAAGGAGCATTTTCGGGCTGCTCAAATCTGACTTCAATTGTTTTACCTCATTCTTTAAAGGTTATTGCAAAAAAATCATTTTATGAATGCACATCCTTAACTTCAATAGAAATCCCCAGTTCGGTTATCTCTATTGAAGACATGGCTTTTAGCAAATGCACAAGACTATCCGAGATAAAACTAAACGAGGGGCTCCGCAGTATAGGAAAATCAACTTTTAGCAGTTGTTCTTCTCTGGAAGAAATAAATCTGCCTCACTCTTTAACATCAATCGGCGAAACAGCTTTCGAAAACTGCAAAATACTAAAACATATATACACTCAGAATCCTGAGCCTATAAATTTACCGAAGGAACCTACAACCCGCTATCTTGAAGCATATAAGCAAATAACATTATACGTTCCTGCAAATGCTGTACAGAAGTATTCAGCCGCATACAAATCGTATAAATTCAAACATATCAAACCTATAGATTAAAACAATATATAAAACTAAATAAGAACAGCGCAATTTTTCAAACTGCGCTGTTCTTATTTTATCACTCGATAAGTTTTTGAGTTTTACCTGCTCTTCTTTTTCATGTCTTTAATCATCCCGAAGCACACAAAAAACAAGAATAATCCGGCTATTGATATCACAGACCAAAGGAACAATGGTTTTTCGAACCACATAAGGTCACGCTTATCGGATGACTCATCGTCTTGCAATTTCACAGGTATAGACGTGGTTACAATTGGAAGATCTTCCGGTATATCCTTTATAAAATGTGCCACATCATATTGTGGAGACAATTGATAATTCTTGTGCCGGACAACAATAGTATACTTCTGCCCTTTATCGAGGTATGCACACAAATAACGATTAAGACCATAAGCCTGTATCGAATCTATTGCCAATGGAGCATTATCGTTGTTATCAATGATCAATCGGCTATCGGAAGAGAACACTACATTATCAAAGAAAAATGTATTTGTTCCTTTAGACGATAAATTGGTCGAAAAGCTAATCCTACCGTCTGCCTCCAATCTGATATTCCGATAATAATCCGGTTTACTTTTTATTCCAAAAACAAGCTTACTCACTTTATAATTATATTTCAGATCCGGAAACTCAATATATGTACGTCTATCTGTACTGTCTTTTACTATAAAGTTCCCCAGATTAACCGGTGACAATTGTCCGTAAATATTGGAATTGCTAAATTTTCCGATCTTCAGTATATCCACTGGGCTGCGCTGGTCTGTAGTCAGCCTGAGTTCGTAATACTTATAATTCCCTTTGGGCACATCTATCACAAGTATCTCGCTATTATCGGTTTGCCCGAATCCCGAGTATGTAGCATCACTCTGCCGCTTTACAATATACCACTGTTTAAGGTCATTGCTGCCTCTCACCTGTACATACTTAGCGGTTTCGGCATTACGCACAATGACATAAATACGGCTAATTTCTTCTAAAGAGTTATTATCTATAATCTGGGTATTCACACTATCCCGGATAGAGACGCTCTCTATCTTGTAGGGCGTAAAACTGCTGATTTCTTTTACCGGATTATCAGAACGGACAAAATACGGAACTTCCTTGCCTTGACTATCAAGAATACGCACATCACCGAAATTACTATTAAGAGAACATCCTATCAGTTGTTGATTCAACTCAATATTGTAATAACCTGCTTGAGATACACCTCCTTCGATTTCCGACCGATACCAATCTTTAGCAAACCCGTGAAACGAAGACAGAATACTCAATACAAATACTAAAACACTATATTTCATACAGGCATTAATTTAAAGGATTATTATTGGGGGTTTCCTCCACTTCGGGAGAATCATCTTTCATAAGAACCTTAATTTTTTGCTGGAGAAAAGATACCATCAGCAAAATAGCGCCTAAAATAACAAACGATATAATACGCCCTCCCATAGACATCTGCCATATATCTATCGCATAAAATTTCACAATAATAATTCCAAATCCGAATAAAGATATCTTCCGAAGCATCACTTCTTTCGAACGAAGCCCCCAAATCATTAATACAAGAGCAATAACTCCCCATAAAATAGGATACCCAAACGTATGCATATCGTACAAAACGTCATGGTAATTATCCTCATTGTCTAGTAACATAATAGCAATATTGTCGGCTTCGACACTCAATGTTATCACCGAAAGAATACAGATACATGCACTCAGAAACGCGAATTTTTCAGGGAATATTCCCTTAATTCTTTTTGCCAGATACAGCGTGATCACAGCAGCGGCAGGCAATGACAATAAGTGCAATGAAAAATATCCAACGCAATAATATTCGCTGTTCAGCACATACACAGAATGTCTGAGCCCGGTCGACAATATAGGATAAATAAGAGTATACAGAACCAACGAAGCTAAAAGTAAACTAAATAAAGTCTTTACCCGATAATTCTTTTTACCATATACGATGCTCAGTACAGCAACAAATACAATAGAATATGTAGCAAGAACCAAACGATTGAAATATGGCACGGGGTTATCCACTTCGATACGTGTCGCTATCTGATAATTCAGTTCAAGAAGAGGAATCAGATAGATAAGAAGGAGACCTGCATACTTTAGCACAGAAATTATTTGCCGTGAAGAAATATGTATAGATCCGAGGAACAAAACACCATCATTTTTCGTTTCACGACTCAAAAGAAAGATATTAGAGATAACCGCACCCAGAACAACTAATCCCGTTATAAACATACGGTTCAGAATAACAGTATATAAATTTCCGTCTGGAACATATCCGTCACCTAAGTCCATAATATAAGAAAGTGACACAAGAGCGCAGATCGTCAGAAATCCCCAAAAGAATATATTGATCCGGGACTTTTGCCATAAAAACAGCAGAACAACGGTCTCGGCTGCCCAAAACATCGTTATAGCATTTCCGTTAAGCTGTACCGGAATGGCCAGACTCGTAAAAGTCAAAACAACACCTATCAGCAAATAGATAAGATTACGGTCGAAATGACTTTTCCTATATACAAAAAACAAAATCACAGCATTGATCACAGCCAAAATAATGGTGATAATACCCTTAATCTGATAGATACCATCGAATATATAAATAAGAGCGAGGTAAAAGGCCAAATTGTTACTGAGTATTATCAGTACCTGAAAACGCGTAATTTTAGCCCCAGCCTTAGCATGTTCGAGTAGAGCCAGCAAATAAAACTGAGCAAAAAATAATGCAGCAAATATTGTAGCTCCTTCATACTCATCTCTAAAATTAAAAGTCAGCCACGAGGTAAAGAATAACAATGTAAGAGGATATGCTACCATACAGATGGCCTTCCATCCTTTACGGGAAGCCAAAACCAACATACCTGTATTCAGTATGAAGATATATGTAAATAATACGACATAGTTACCTTCGCCCGTACTCACCATCATAGGAGCCGCAAATCCTCCGAGCAACGAAAATATAGCCAGTTCTTTACGATCATATAGAAGCGACAGTATAACCGAAAATATCGTAATACATACAACCATTATAAACGCCGGTGTTTGTCCAAACAACCCGTATTCCTGAAAAGCAATCGTAACTGTGATATACAATACAGCGATACCTCCACCTACCAATATAGAAGAAAATAATTGATATTTTTCTTTCAACCGATGAGCGACACCTATTATAATAGCTCCGGTGAGGACACCGATACCGACCCGTCCTATTTCGTTAATCCAATTTTGGTCAATGGCATATTTCACAAAAAACGCTATCCCCAGAACAAAGGTAACTATACCGATCTTGCTCAAGGTATTGGCAGACAATAGCCGTTCAACTAAACTCCGGTCATCTTGTTCCTGATTATCTTCAATAACTCGTTCTGCAGGTTGGGACAATATACGCTCAAATGGAGCTATCGACTGGCTGTTATTTGAAAAAGCAGCATAAACAGGAGTCTCTTTTTCTTCAACAGGCTGCAATATCTGCTCTTCGGCAGGAGCCTCATATTGATCATTTAAGACTATCGTTTCTAGAATCTCCGGCTTATCCATAGCTTTTGATTTCAAGATTTCGTCGGGAACCTCATCCGCTACAGGTTCGGGAACAGACACCTCGTTCTGAGACAAGATATCTGAATGCCGGATTGATAATTGTTTTATCTCATCCCTTATTTCTTTAATATCCTCCCTCGTAGCAATCTGCTTTCGAAGATTCTCCAACGATTTTTTGATATCATACAAATCATTATAAAAAAACTGATCTGTAGATCTTTGTATTCCTTTTATTTTCAGAGCTATAAACAATAATAGTCCGAATATAATTACTCCTAATAATATTTCCATAATTAAAAGGTTTCTAACCTGTTATTACTTTAACAATAAAAAAGACCCTGCTTTAGGATCGCTAATATACCGATTTTTAATACTATCCGAAATAAAATATTCAAACTTGACTTATATTAATCTGATAATTAAGCAAATTGAATTTCTCCACAAAAAATAATTTCGAGGTCATATAATTATAACCACTAATTGCGTTAAACAGTACATCCAGATATTCGGCATCTGCACTTTCATTGGCTGCATAAGACCAGTTTCTCGACAGATATGTATCAAACGAAACTTTTATATTCTCTGGCATTTCATTTTTGCTTAATAAATCCTCCAGCATCACTTTTATTTCTGATCTCAGTTTCTCTTCAACTCTCGACAATATACGGAAATACGAGGATAAATACTGATGATCTATATCTCCCCTCATAAAATTTGTGGCCGATATAATCTCATTATAAATATCGACTCTCTTATTACAAATCTCACTATGCCTGAAAAATTCGGTATACCTATCCTTTAGTTCAGGTCCTTTCCCTTTTAATTTCGCCTGCTGATAAAAAGTCCTATAAATTGTAATATCATTTTCTTTTATCATCTGCCGTACTTCTTCTTTTTTCCGCTGCAATTCTGTTATAAGATATTCTGCATCTCTCGATTTATACTTTTGTCCATCATAATTAAAGCCTCTTGTCGAAATCTCTCCATTTAATATACAACTGAGAGTGTTTTCATCATTCTCTAACATCCGAAAGTCTCGAATAGCATCAGTTAATTCATTTCCGAAAAGAGAGGAAACCTCAACCCTATCATTTCCTGATTCAGTCAAATTAGCCGTGTCAAAATACTGAGGGGTATGATTATCATAATAGCCATTATACTCTGCAGGAAAAGCATATTGACAGGCATTTGCTTCATACTCACTTTCAAATTCCTGCTGGCTCAATAAGTTAGCATCATCAGAAGAATAAATGACTCTGGAAAATATCTGTCGGGTAAAATCCTCAAAAATAGTTTCAACATCTGGAAATAAAACAATAGCCAACTCTTTTCTATCTTCATTTTTTGTTATGTTCAAATTTTCAAGAGCTAACATACGATCTTGAATAGAGGGATGTGATGCCCAACGTTCTTCTATATTCAGCTTAGACAAACGATAGTGATCAACAGCCGACAAAGGAATGTAAGGCAAATCATTTTTAACGGGTATCTTGTTTCTTCGTGCCAATGAATTCAGAACATATATCTGATTTGCATATATATTCTTACAACCGATATTTCTCTGAACCCTTTCGCCATAAAAATTATGCACTTCATTCATAGCTAACTCTGTCAAATCAAATCTGACCAATGCATCTTCTAAAGCTCTGCTTCCTGCAACATGGGCAGCGACCTCATCGGCATGAAACTCCATTTCTCTCGACAAAGCCATAAAATGGAGATTTACGAATCCATACATTTTTTCTAATATCCATTGCACTCCCCCAATTACTGCGACTGCTATTTTGACCGAAACTGCAAAATAACCGCTGGCATTCGCCCACCGCTGTATCATCAGATTGAAAGAATCATTATCATACAGCATGTTGTAAATGATCTGATTGACATAATAAACATAACTACCAACACTCATCGAACGCTGCGAAAAATGACCGAATTCATGAGCTAATATCGCTTTCAGCTCCTGTACAGTAAGGGCATTTACAAGCCCTATTCCGATATGAAGATTTTTTCGTACGGGAAGAAACAAACTCCAAAAACCCGAATCGTAAAATACACTTGCATTCACTTCTTCCGACAAATATACTTTCTTTGGGAAGTTTGTCCCGGTCTCTCTTATAATTCCATCAATCAGCGAAAATAAAGCCGGATAATTTTTAAGATCAATTTCCTTTAAATTGCTAAGATCTGTCTTATGTCTCTTAAAAAAATATTTGAACAGAAATGCTAAAATAAAAAAGCTCAGACTAATTAACATCAATCCCAGTATAATAGATATAAAGTTATGAAACACCAAGATCAACAAACCACCTCCAATTACACATGCGACAGTCAGTGATACAGCAAGTAATATAAGCAGTATGTAAACCAAAATAAAAGCGATTACTGCCACAATGGCGTTAAATGCCATCTTTTTGAAACGAGTGGATTGTGTTATTTCCATAGTGTTAATTTTATCTGTTTTTAGAAAAACAAGTAGTTCGTAATCTATTAAAAAAATAGATAACCTTTTGTTGCACTTACAGTTGCAAGTTAACAAAAAGATCTGAAACCTTAATAAGATTTTAATTCATCATTGAGCTGAAATATTGGTTTACCGATGATCGGATGCACAATTTCAGAAGCAATATCCGATAATGGCTGAAGGACAAACTTTCGTTCATGCAGATGCTTATGCGGTATAATCAGATGGGGAAGTTCTACAATCGAACTGTCATACAACAAAATATCTATATCTATACACCGATCCGAATACACCTCATTGACAGATTTGCTCCGCCTGCCCAATTCCCGTTCTATAAGCTGCGTACACTCGAGGACTTCTTCAGCCGAAAGTTTGGTTTTTACCAGACAAGCAGCATTTACAAAAGTATTATCAGACTCAAACCCTTCCGGCAAGGTTTCATACAGAGGAGACAATGCCTCAACATGCCCTATCCTTATCTGAATATTCCTGACCGCAGACATCAACAATTCGACCTTATCACCCAGATTAGAACCTAAGCCCAGATATACATCATGCAGAGTTTCCGATTTATTCATAAATAGTAGAGTCTGTTTAAATTTTATAGCAATATCTTATCTTTGGAAGACAAATATAAAGCCTAATTCAGAATCCACTCTACTTTACAGTTAATCTTTTGCCATCATGTGTAACCTTTACTGTAAATTTTCGGTAGAATATTTCAAAATCTTTATTTTTGTTATTTTATGTCAAGATATTATTATTAATAAAGACAAGTTGACTTATTTTTACAGCTAAAGTCTGTACCTTCGGGGGGCTTTATCAGAGAATAAGAAGCCGATAGAATTGGATGACATATTATATTGATCCGGCTATCTGCTATAACAATACTTATAAAAGCAACAATTAACAATCGCCGAAACGAAGGCGAGGAAAATAAGTCAGAGTTCTTAAACATTACACCTTGCAATGATTATACATAGTTTTACTAATGATTACAGCGAAGGATGTCATCCGGCTATACTGGAAGCCTTAACGCGTTCCAATATGGAACAGCAGGCCGGATATGGTGATGACGAATACTCGAAAAGAGCCGAACAGCATTTACGCAATCTTACCGAAAAACCCGATGCCGATATATATCTGGTTTCCGGTGGTACTATTGCAAACTTACTGGTTTTGTCTTCAATCCTTAAACCATTCGAATCCGTGATAGCTGCGGATACAGGACATATCAACACCCACGAAGCAGGAGCAATAGAAGCTACAGGACATAAAGTAGAGATTGTTTCGTCTCCGGATGGTAAACTTTGTCCGGACGATATCCAACCACTGCTCGAAAAATTTCCTGAATATCATACAGTACGCCCACGTGTGGTTTATATCTCTAACTCTACGGAAATAGGGACTATATACACAAAAATGGAGTTGATAGAATTGTCTGAATTCTGCCGTACCAATGATCTTTATCTTTTTATGGACGGAGCTCGTTTGGCATCTGCCCTTACTGCTTCATCGAACGAACTTACACTAAAAGACATAGCCTGCCTCACCGATGTTTTTTACTTGGGAGGAACCAAAAGCGGAGCTCTTTTCGGAGAAGCCATTGTAATTACCAACGATAATCTGAAAAAAGATTTCAAATACCATCAAAAGCAACGCGGCGCAATGCTTGCCAAAGGACGTACCTTAGGTATACAATTCGACACCTTGTTAAAAGATGGTTTGATATTCGATCTGTCACGGCATGCAAACAATATGGCAGCCAAAATTACAAAGGCTCTGAAAAAAATGGATCATCACAATTTTCTGACCGATTCGGATACCAATCAGATATTTCCGGTACTACCATTGAGAACCATCGAAGAATTGGAAAAACGATACGATTTCTACATATGGGAGCATATAAACAGTGAAGAAGCCGCTATACGCATGGTTACATCGTGGGCTACTCCCGAAGTCAAAGTAGACGCTTTCATTGCCGACTTAGAACGCTGGCTGTAAAACCATCATAACCGAAATAAAAATAAGCCGTGGTTCAATTCAAATGATCTACGGCTTATTTTTATTTAAAGGATGGAAGTTCCATATCTGCATATCTGCTCCAATACAAAATCAGCCCTCTCAGATACAGGTAAGCAAGGGACCTCTTTTACGGTATATCCACAATCAGTGTAGCTGCGTTTCATGACTTTATCTGTTTCTACAGCAGTAACAAAACTCTGTTTTCGCTCATTATCTGTCTCATATATATCTTTCCAGGGAGGCAGAATAAATACCAAGGGGTTATATCGGTATGCACCGACAGCCTTTATAAGGGCTTCATTGATCCTAAAATTCATCAACTGCTCATATCCGTATGTATCAGGGATACCCCGATCGAAGAAGTAAAGCTCGTTACAGTCAATCCTCTCTGTAAAATCTCGAACCGAATAAGAGAGCATCAACTCCGAATATTTCTTGCTATCGAGCCAAGGCAAAGCATTTCCATTACATCTTAACTGATCTTTTATTATCTCGCGGGCAACCTCTGCAACACACAGATACCCCCTACCCTTCAATTCTTCAATTAAAGTCGTTTTTCCTACACCGGGACCTCCGGTTAGAATATAAAAATTATCTTTCATTTTCATACTTCCATCATTTATAAGGCCGCAGACCTATTTATTGACTCTGTAAACATAAATGCTCTCGTACGTAAGGATTATTTGTGTCGGGAAAAATCAACACTTGGGGAAGTAATCAGAATAAAGAGAAGAAAAAAAATGGAGTCTTATAAAAGGAAGACTCCAAATATATATATAATAAATATATGATGTAACATCATTTCAGATAAGGCAGTATCTCTGTTATTTTATCAATACGTATTAGATTAGGGCTTATAATCTTCTTATCTGTAGTTTCGTGTGCCCATGTTGTATGAAAAGGCACATAAGCGGCATAAGCCCCTAACTCGATGACCGGAACAATATCAGACTTCATTGAATTGCCTATCATCAAAAAATTTTCAGGTCTGCAATCTAACTGTCTCAATAATTTTCGATAATCATCGGACTGTTTATCACTGACAATTTCCACATGATGGAAGTAATGTTCAAGAGACGACCTTCTGAGCTTTCGCTCCTGATCGAGCAAATCTCCTTTTGTAACGACCACCAGCTTATAACGTCCACTCAATTTCGAAAGTACATCCTGTACACCGTCTAATAACTCAACTGGCTTTTGCATAATTCCTTTACCAAGTTGTACTATCTCAAACAAAGCATCCTGAGAAATCTTATTCTCTGATATGCTGAGTGCAGCTTCTACCATCGACAGGGTAAATGCTTTTACACCAAAGCCAAGCAAATCCATATTACGGATCTCCACTTTCAGTAATTCTTCGGCAACCGATTCGTAAGGAATATACTCCGACAATAATTCCCTAAAACGAAACTCAGCTTCGTCAAAGTAAGATTGGTTTACCCATAGTGTATCATCGGCATCAAAACCTATTATTCGAATATCATTCATAATGAAGAAATCTCAGACCTATCTATCTGCTTTGGTAAGTAAAACAGACAAAGCCTGTTATACTAATCAAACATCTTATCTGTTTAGATTACAATACTCTGACAGAGCCTGCTCCTTTTATTTTTTGTTTAGTAATTTGGGGATTTCCTTTATATGCAATTTCGCCCTTTCCTTTTATTTCAATGCTCAGCTTTTCCAGCGCATTAACCTCCATATTGCCACTGCCTTTGAGATTACATTCCAATTCATCGACAGCTAGCCCCGAAGCTTTAATATCCCCCGTACCTGACAGTTCGAACTTAGCCTTGTGGCATTGGCCAGCAAGATTCAGTTCATTTGCTCCCTGCAATTTAAATTCGGACTTTTCATAAATCAGGTTCTCGGCATTGAGGTCTCCGACTCCCTTCATTTCTATTTTTAGGTCACTGCCCGCAATAGAACCTTTTAGAGTAACATTGGATGCCCCCTTGCTTTCTATGTATTTTAAACTGGGAGAATTAGTATACACGACAAAACGGCTGGGATTTATACTTTCTCTTGCTTTAATATTCAAACTGCGCCCCTTGGTTTTAATATCCACCAGAGGAATAATATTATCATCCGCTTCTACTCGAAGGTAAGCAGCCTCATCGGGCTTGGCCTCGTATATTACATCAAAAGCTCCTTCGACACGTATTTCACTATAAATATCGACTGGTATTTCATGAGCAATTACATTACCGTCTCCCTCAACAGCCTTTCCTTTGCATGAAGCCAAAGCCAAAACAGCAAAGCAACAGCTGTAAACAATAGTCCGAATAGTTGTTTTCATAATATAATATGTTTAATTTTCAGGTAAATGAATTGAACAAAAAGGTCTGCGACCTTATTGCTCAACACCGGCCAATTCTTTGCCCTTGTTTACATAGCTCATATCCCCCATGGTGTGAACAGTAAATTTACCTGCAGTATATGTTACTTTACAAACAGCGGCATTATCTAAAGCACCTTTCAACAAGTCTTTTCCTCCCAAATTATGCAATAAACAAATAATACTCATACCATGAGCAATTACAAGTATTGTTTTATCCTGTCCGTCAGCAGATTCTTTTGCAGCAATCTCCTTCAGGGCAGACTGTGCACGTTCTTCAACCTGAGCGAAACTTTCAGCAATGCCCATCCTGTCAAGTTTGTTTATCGCATCCAGAGTATCACTATGTGATGCTTTGCCAGAAAATATATCGTTATACATATCTTCGAGACGGGTATAGTGCATGTACAAAGCGGCATCTCCCCACATACGGTGATTAAATCCGGCTTCGTAACTACCAAAACAAGCTTCTCTGAATCCAAACATCTCTGTCACAAGCAAATCGGGTTGTCCTTTTGCCTTCAATACCGTTTGTGCAGTCTGGCGTGTGCGGCGTAGATCACTGCAATATGCAGCATCGAATGATATATCTTTGAATCCTTTACCGAGATACTCAGCAACTTTAATACCTTCGTCAGTAAGTGGCGAATCGCACCATCCCTGAACTTTATCTAATGTATTCATCAATGTTTTGCCATGGCGGGCAATATAAAAAACAAGAGTAGAAGCCATAAATTTTATTATCTTAAGGTCTCAGACCTATTTATTACCTGTGTAAGTGTAAATACAACTGATTGCTACATCATATTGCTTCAGATACTTACCGTTTACTTAATACCTAATATAACCGAATAAAAAATGGTTATCCATACAAATATAACGCTTTTTGCCGACAGAATAACTTATAATCTCAACATCCGCACTATATTCTAAAAAAACACAGCAGACTGTAATCCCTACAGCCTGCTGCCAAATACCTAGTCTCCTTCAGACGAGTTAAGTCTCAATAAGACATATATATTACAAAAAATAAAAAACATATCTTAAACACTAATTTCTGAAAGAAAAAAAAATTTGCCTAAGCATCAATACGTGTACGTTATAAATAGATATAGATGTCATCATTCAGATTCTTATTGTTCTTAATACTCCCAAAAAGATCTGTAGATTATTGTATACGACAATGCAGCAGGATATAGACTACCTGAGGGACAAATCATTTATTCGAGTTCTGTTCAAAATCTTATGAAACAAAGATATAGTATAGGAAACATATGACAAATGACAACATCTTATTTTATAATTAAATAACAGGGGTGAAGTATTCAATATAACATTTTTTCACATTTACACAAAAAAGAAGGCTCCGGTTACGATCGGAGCCTTCTTTATATGATATTGCAGGAATATTACTGCAATCTTTTTACTCTATACAATAATTGTTGAAGAGCTTCTTCATAATCATCGATAATAGCCTGAGTAAATGCTTCTGTAAAGTATTTACGACCATCTTCGACTACATCATAAAATCCGCTTACATGTTTTACCAAGTCAGCAGGAGTTTTTGTTTCAGGAATAACAATAGTCAAATCATTAGCCTGAGCATAAGTAGTTTCAACCAAACGATCTGTTGCTTCAGACAGGTCTTCCAAAGCCTGATCGATAGCAATATGTTGTGCATAGCTTGCTACACCCGTAACATGCCAATGGTATAATTTCAAACTGTTGTTAAATGCGACAATTTGTCCTACAAATGCGCCCACTTCTTTTGTTGATACTGTGATTCCTTTTGTTTTCTTCAATGTTGTAGTACTCATAGCTTTATAGTTTAATTTGTTTCTGTATTGTAGTATATAAACGTTGTAAGCCCGAAATTGTTCACTTTCAGATATATATATTTTGTTGATACGAATATATACATAAACTATTATTTATATCTCATTTTTAGTATATTTATTCAATAAAATTCTCATTATCAGATATGCCGATACGTAACGCATGGTCTGCGGATTGCAGCCGGATAAAAGATCTTCTTGATCAGCTAGGGTACGAATACCCTGTGGAAACAATCAATATAAGGCTCGACAAACTTCTAAAGTCCGGAAGCGACGAAGTGTTTGTTTATACCGACGACAATATAGTTGTTGGATTTATAACACTCCATTACTCCATTCAGCTAGCCTTCGACGGCGATTTTTGTGAAATAGGATATTTTGTCGTAGACAAAAAAGTACGAAGCAAGGGCATAGGTAAAGAGCTTGAAGAATTTGCCATCCAAAAAGCTCAGGATAAAGGGTGCTCGGCCATTAATGTATTTAGCCGGAAAGAAAGACACGACGCCCATCGCTTTTATGAAAGACAAGGATACCACGAAATAACGAAGTTTTTCACCAAAGACATGAAATAAATCATCTCTATTAGTATATTAGCGTCAAAGCTTTTCTGCCTCCTTCTGCTTACCTACCCGATACCCCAATGTTAATTGGGCACAGTCATACCCATGATCATAAAAATGGGAAAGAACATTTGTATCTTTTTCTATGCGATTGATGGTCATTGGTTCAATAGGACGAATAACAACCGCACGTCCTTCTTCTTCGAGCTTCTCCACAAGCTCGAGCTGCCTGTTATAAATTTCATTCCGCTGATTTATTGCGTCCCTCATCTTAGGGTATTTACGAAAAAAGATGGCGGGTAACTTAAGGCCATCCGTTTTTTTCCGGTATCCTTTGTTGCGGGTAACGACAATGATCATTTTCTCATATCCCTTATACATGGCTCGTTCCACAGGAATAGAATCGCAAACTCCACCATCGAGCATGGGGACTTTATCAACCTCAGTTATGGGAGAAAAAAAAGGCATACTACTCGATGCTTTTAGAATATCGAGCAGGCGGTTATGATCTTTATACTCCTCTTTATATTCTGCTTTACCGGTGATACAATTACTGACTACAATCTCGAAACGGGTATCGGTTTTCTCATAGGTCGGAAAATCGAACGGCAATATCCGATTAGGAAAATCATCGAATAACAGATCGAAATCCATCATATTACGCTTCTTTACAAAGTGCTTAAAGCCTATGTATTTATACTTATCAAGCAGCTCTATATTACTATACCTGGCTCTTCCCCTCTGTCTCGAAATAAAAGAAGCTCCGTTACAGGCTCCTGCCGAAACTCCTACCAGATAAGGAAAATAGAAATTATTATCCATCATCCAATCCAATACACCGCAGGTAAAAACTCCTCTCAATGCACCACCCTCAAGCACTAAAGCCGTATTATCAAATTCGACACGATTTATATCATCCATAATCAATTAAGGTCTTAGACCTGTATTCCTTTCATTAACTAAAAAAGAAGATGCTTCTCAACAGTAAAAAGACAAAAAAGACAGGGCAATAACATCCCCGCCTTATTCTGTCCGAAATTTATTCGTTTAGTATCTATCGACACCTTTCAATTTTAGCCTTTTACTTCGGCTGCCTTTGCTTTCGCTTTTTCTTCAAGTTCAGCCAATTCATCCGATAACTTTCCTGCAAAATCTCCGGCAGTCTGACTTAGTTTCTTCTTTCCGGCACGCACCTCTTGTCTGGCACGAACGCCCATTCTCAAAGCCTTACCTCTACCAACACTTACTCCGTGTCTTAATTTATCTTTTGCTTTCTCGGTTGCTTTATCCAAGTCATCATATAATTCGGCACGAGTTTCATCATCAACTAATTTAGTAGCTACGTATGCAGCCGCTGCACCAACAGCCAAGCCTAATAAAAAATTTCTCATAGTTCTGCTTTTTTATTTATTGATGTAAGGTCTACGACCTTTATATTTATCTATTTGTAAAGAACTGACACAGCAGACAGCTGTATCTTTCGTTATCCCTTTGTTGTTTGATTACATCAAATATATAATCATTTATTCAATAAACGGAATAAAACCCCAAAATGTTTAATTCAAAGCCTTTAATAAATCAAAAAAAACCTTTCGCAATACGAAAGGTTTTTATATATCGGCTGCTACATCTTATTTAAGTTTATCAGCTTCTTTCTTCAAATTATCTTTTGCGCTTTTTGCCGCATCTTTGGTTTTATCAGCAGCCTTTTCAGCTTCTGTTTTTACAGCATTAGCTCCACTTTTTACAGCGTCTTTACTCTTATCATAGGCTTTTTCAACACCTTCTTTTCCTTTACCGGCTTCATCTTTTGCCTTATCGAGTAAATCTTTAGATTTATCTGATGTTTCATCAATAACCTGATTAGCATCATTCACTGCCTTTTCGCTTCCATCTTCAATGGCCTTTCCGGCTGTATCAACGGCATCTTTCACATCATTTACTACATTTACTGAATCCGGATCTACAGCTGGCTGTTCAGTCTTACCTCCTCCACATGAGGCAAACGCCATTACTGCTACTACGCTAATCGCTAATACATAATTCTTTTTCATATACTTTATTTATTTTAAGGTCTCAGACCCATTTGACTTTCTTTCGAGTCATCAATTATTGATATTAAAATCCCTTTTGTCAAATTAAGATTCGGGTTTATTTTTCCGATCTATTTTAAAATAAACAACTTATATGAGTAAATGTTCAGAGAAAAACATACTCTAAAACTATAAATATGCTGATTACAAATCATTTGCCGACCACAAATACATCATCGCCATAGTTATCCACAGCAGAATATTCAAACGGTAAAACGACTTTTCCCGAATAATCTAGAACACCCCATTTTCGGTTGACCGAAACTGCAATATATTTATTTGCATACGATTTGCCGACAGAGTCGTATTCAGCCGAACCTAGCTGATGCTTAGTTTTGTCTATAATTACCCACTTCCCATTTCTGAAAACCGCAAAAACAGAAGCTCCCAAATACTTTATATCATCATATTCAAACGGTAACACAATACGTCCGAAAGTATCAATTACGCCATAATGACGGGCTTTTGCTACTATCGCCATATGATCTTGAAACGAATTGCCTTCATCATATTCAAAAGGAATCACCACCCTCCCCTTCTCATCCAGATACCCATATTTTTGTTCTGCAAAAGCCATAATACGATCGTCTGAGAATTCGCCAATACCATCATACATACAACGAATCACTTCTCTTCCGGCAGTATCCACTACACCATATTGATTGTCCCCGAATCGGGTCGAATCTTTCAAAACTTTTGCATAACCGTCATTAAAATCAAATATACGTTTATAAACAGGAGCTAAAATCTGCTCTCCCCTTATATTGATGAGTCCAAGTTTGCCATCAATGGAATAGCGCAAATACTCTCCTACAAAAGTTTGGCTATCATCGAGCTGCACCTGAGGATTAATTTCCCTGCCATTAATATCAACGACTTTATATATGCCTTTTTGAGGTTGACTTATTCCTAAATAACCATTACCTAAGTCTCGGATTCGTTTATTTGTAAAAGCAGGAATCTCATTATTACGATAATCGATCATCTTTGTATTCTGTCTGAAAGAATCGACAGAAAACAAAAGGCTCCTGTCTCCCGAAAAAGGGACTAGTATATTATTGGAAAAAGGAACAGTAATATTGCCATTATTATCATACACTCCGCAAGTTATCGACTCATACGCCAAAAAGAAACCATTTGTAAGAGTAACAATACGGCTTTGATCAAACGAAATTATTACATTACCTCTAAAATCTATTACACCATACTTATTGTTGAGTTTTATAACAATACGGTCTGTTAAAATATCACGTATATCCTGGTATTTACACTCCAATATTTCCTTTCCTGAAGAATCGATTAAACCATAACGTTCGCGACGTATAACACGGGCGTAGCCGTTTTCGAATGGCAAAATTTTTTCATATATCAACGGAACAATAATTTCCCCTTCCAGATTAACAACCCCATATTTTTTAACGGATTGCGCATCTGTAAAGAATACAGACGCAAAGAGCAGAAAAATAAATAACACATATTTCATAAAAGAATATTTGCTGCTTTTTAAGGTCTCTGACTAATTTATTACTTTGGCAAGCAAACAATATAAGCTTGTTATAACTTGAAAACTTACCATTAAACACTTCTATATACTTATACTACAGACATAAATTATAAAAGGTATCTTAATATGCCCAAATCAACCGGGACTTATTCTTTTATAAATACCGACTTTTTCCGATAGAACCTTCTATAATACCAATAAGAAATCCAGCCTGTAACTATCCCGAACATCAATCCGCAAATAACATCCAACGGATAATGCTTTCCTACATAAATACGACTGTAAGCTATAGCCAATGCCCAGACAAAGGCAATAAACGAATAATACTTGTTTCGAAAATACAAAGCAGAAAATAACGCCAGACAAATAGAGTTGGACGAATGTGCCGAAAAAAAACTATAGCTGGTCCCGGGATCTTCGAGCTGACGCATAATATCCTTAATAAGTGGATCATATCCCGGACGGGGACGCATAATGGCAATCTTCAGAAGATTGTTAACCAAGCTGTTCATTGCAACACCTCCCATCATAAATAAAGCAGCCCATTTGCCCCATGTCCGGTTGCGGTAAACCATGAACACAATAAGAGCGACACAACACAATGCCCAGAATAAGTATGTACTGATAGCATACATCGGAAAATCGAGAGCCGGAGTATGCTTACCATTTAAAAACATAAATAAATCTCTGTCCCAATCGGGAAAAGTAAATTGCAATATCTGCATATATAGTTATTTCGGATTAGTAAGCTTTATATTTCCATGTTCGGAAGATAAAGATTGCTCGGGTGATTTAAAACCAATATAAATACGGGTAAAACCCAATCCCCTCAAAATCGGAGTCAATACTTTTATTGTATTCTGCCGGCTTTCCTGAGCAATACCCATATTCAGAGCGGATTCATACAAATGCTGTTCGGCATGAGCATAAGCATCATCTACAAGCTTGGCAGTCTCCCACAGTCCATACTCAATATTATATACTTTCGACCGCGAATGATCTACCTTATAATGGCAAATCTCAGGAACAGGCAATATAAGACTCACCGAATCTTTATCGGTAAAAATATCATCCTTTCCTAATTTTGTGAGATCCACACAAGCAATAACCTCTCCCGCAACCATCAACGATGCTTTTGAATTGGGCAGCCATGTGCGTTTTTTTTCATATTGTACGACGTCCTGAATATTATATTTCACGACTTCCAGATTCCCTAATTCTTCAATTTGCTGAACAACCACATCGTGTGTAACATATACTTTCTCCTCATTCCCCGACGATTTCAACAAATAAATGATGAAAGCAATCAACACAAGTAAAACGATGATAAATAGTGCTATTATTGAAATTTTCTTCATACGATAATTAATCCCGAATATAAAATAATTGTAAAACAAAACCTAAAGCCTTCAGTCTGAGCTTTGGGTATTCAAAGATATACAAAAATGATACCCGATTTGGAATCTGCTAATTTTAGGATTTATAATTTAACCTAAACTAACAGTTTATATCCTACCGCAATCATCTTATATATTTTAAATATATTCATACAAAAAGAAATAAAAAAAATAAACAAATTAATAAAATTGAAAATAAATTCAATTTTATTCAACAATAATAAGTAATATTGCAAAAACATATAATAAAAAAATGAAACTACCTTGTATTTGCCCAAGCTGCCAAAGCCTTCTGAAAGTAAGAAGCCTGAAGTGTGAACATTGCGAGACCGAAGTCAACGGATTATACGATTTGCCTGTACTGGCTCAATTATCATCCGAAGATCAGTTTTTCATTCTTAATTTTGTAAAGAACAGTGGCAGCCTCAAAGATATGGCGTCACTGCTGAACCTGAGCTACCCTAGTGTCCGAAATAAATTAGATGATATAATCCTTAAACTGAAAAACCATGAACAAGAATAATCTTTTTCAATTAATGCTCAATCCGTTTAATAAAATAGCCGGGGCAAAAGCTCTCTTTATCGGATTAGCCCTGTTGATCCTGACAATTATAATAGCACAACTACAGCACATTGTATTTATAGGAGTCATCAGTGTAAAGCTTATGCATCAACCTTTATACAATGCCTTTCTTCTCGCACTGACAGGATTCATCCTCTTTTCGTTACTTTTATTTATTATAGGGACTCTGTTAAGCAAGTCATCTATACGGGCTATTGATGTTGTAGGAACTCTTTGTCTTTCCAAAGCACCTCTTATATTTATTGCTCTCATCTGTAGTATCCCCGTGGTTATGGACGGAACAATAGTTGTAACAAGCTCACTGCTCCCATCTGCAAACGTTGTCATGCCTTACACTCACAATTATATCTATTTCGGGATATTTATCATTACCATACTCATTAGTATTATTTGGATGCTGATACTATCTTACAATGCCTTCAGTGTATCGTGCAACATAAAAGGAGCAAAAGCCGTAAGCGGATTTATTGCAGCCGTAATACTGACCGAAATAATAAGCTACATTATTATTGCATTACTCATATCTCCGGAACAGTTTATACCGAAAGATGAACTTCCTTCATCCGATAAAACCGAACTGCGAAGTAACATAGATTATTCTCAACTCAATGCTATCTCATTAGAAGCGGCACAAGCCCTAAAAGAGGGAAAATATGAAATGACATACAAATATTTCGATTCGGCTATGAAAAAAGCTCTTCCGATATCAGAGATTGAGCAAACTATGACTCAGATCGAATCTCAATTCGGCAAACTGCAAAGCATCGGTACAGATATAAAAAACAGTCAATCGGGAAATTATAGATTCGTGTACATCCCCTGCCTTTTCGAAAAACAAAAAGCCTATATTCAATTCACATTTAATAATGAAAACCAGATTTCGGGATTCTTCATCAAACCTTAAAGTAAAGATATTGAAAACTAAAACAACAAAGCCTGCATTAATTCAAATGCAGGCTTCGGTATACATATATAATCTTCAAAAAAGGGCTCCAGAATTAAACAAACCGGAAAGCTATCTTCTTTTTCTTCTTTTCCTTATTCAAATAATAGAATACCAATGCCGCAGTACCTGCCGCAACCGCAACAGTCGTCAATGCCAATGCTGTTTTCTTATCCATATCAAAGTTTTTTAATAATAAGCGGAAATTAATGACTTATCAAAACCTAACCGCGTGTTCTACTTATAACAAAATCGACAACGAAGATCCGAAACATTCCTAAAAACGACTTACACCGCATCTTCCTTTGTAAATATACAAAATAAAACGATCAAACTTAGCAACTGCTTATTTTTTCGAGAATTCACAAAGCCGGAGTACTTCCCCCATCCACAGGCAAATTGACACCAGTAATATAGGAAGCCTGATCGGATGCCAGAAAAACAATTCCGGCGGCAACTTCATCCGGCGATCCTATCCGCTTCATCGGAATAGATTCCTCACGCATCGCTCGAACCTCAGCTTCGCTTTTACCCGTTTTTTTTGCGTCCGACGCTACAATAGATGCAATACGCCTTGTATCGGTACTTCCCGGCAAAACATTGTTTACAGTTATCCCGAAAGGAGCCAGTTCTCCCGCCAGAGTTTTACTCCACGAAGCCATTGCTCCCCTCACAGTGTTAGAGACTCCTAAACCGGGAATAGGTGTTTTTACCGATGTGGATATAATATTCACGATACGTCCCCAATGTTTGTCTTTCATATAGGGTACTATCTGTTGAACAAACAACTGCGCTGTTATAATATGCTGACTGAAATAGGCTAGAAATTTATCGGGCTTTTCCGAGAAGAGAGGCGCAGGAGACGGTCCACCCGAATTATTGATCAATATGTCTATATTATTGTCATTACTCAAATAAACAGACAAAGCCTCACTTGCTTTATACGGATCCGACAAATCAGCCACAATATAGTTATGTGTCTGATTTGTATTTATCACACTGAGTGACTTACACGCCTCAGACAAAGAGTCTTCATTTCGAGCCATAAGCGTAACTGATGCACCCGACTGAGCAAATAATTTTGCTGCAGCCAATCCGATCCCCTGCGATCCTCCGCATAGCAGAACATGTTTTCCTTCTAAAGTTATATTCATATATACAATGTAAATCAAAGTTTTTCGAAAGTTACATATTGTTATTGTAAATAAACATTCGAAATCGGGATGAGATAGAACTCATTCAAAAAAAAATCTTAAAAAAATTCTTCCTTTATAATAGTTTTGAAACCGAATTTCTCTGAAAATTCAGGATAAAAGTCGATATGTACTAAAAAAACTAAATAAAATAGAGATATAAAACTGCTTTTTTTGAGAAAAAAAACTGTCCGACCGATCGATCTTTTTATTACTAAAACATAGATTATTAGCGATAAACATAAAAAATAGCAACGACTTACACATAATTATGTAAATCATTTGCAAATCTTTGTTCTAGTTGTAATTTTTTATATTACATTTGCATTCGAAAAGATAATTATTTACAATTTTTCGTCAAAACAGAAGGTAAAATGAAAAAAGTATTATTGTTCGCAGCAGTTGCTGCAATTTCAGCATCATTTGCTGCTTGTAACGGTGGTTCTAAACCTGCAGAAGAAGCTGCTCCTGCAGATACAGTTGTAGCTCCTGCTCCAGTTGTTGAAACTCCAGTAGATACTGCTGTTGTTGATTCAGCTGCTGTTGCTGCTCCTCAAAACTAATTTGGAGGATATACTCCATTTTAAGGATGAAACTCTTTAGGTCGCCTAAAGAGTTTTTATTTTTTTATACATATACCTTTTGCTACAGAAAGGAATAGAGATAAAAAAGAGAGTTGTTATCTGTTAGATAACAACTCTCTTCTATTTTATTTAATCTGATATGTCTAATCAGAATTTGACTCCATATCCGAATGCAAATGTAAAGCAATCTGCATCACTGAATGTATACTTCATTTCGAGATTCAAAAAAGTATTGCTACTCAAATTATAGCTGCCTCCAGCTCCCAGATTGAACCCCCAGTTAGTAAAACTATCCGAACCACGCTTTTCTCCGGCGATAGTCTCACCCGAATAACGGGCGTTCTGCATGGCAATACCAGCCAATGGATAAACAGATACCTGATTGTCGATATCTAATACATAATGAGCATTCAGGTTGATATCCAAACCTGTGACTTTATTTTTAGGAAAAATAAATGACGCATCAGGTGCTATACGAATATGGTCGGCAATTACATAACGTCCTTGAGCTCCAATAAGGAAACGACCAGGATCTGATTGTACACCTATGTGTCCGATCAATGATTTTTCGCCTTGTTCCGATTGTGCAAATACGCCCAATGTTCCTGCTAAAAGTGCAATGCTGAGTAATAATTTTTTCATATTGTATAAATTTTAATGTCTGTTTCGGGGGGTAAATCTAGTCAAATAAATGTGAATTCAGATTGACCCCTCTTTTAAATTAACTAAAAAGGCTGATAAATTGTTCACTCCTCTATTATCTGCTGTTCCATAAAAAAAACTAACTATTTTAGTTAACAGCCGTTTATCTGGTTTCGGATAAACTAATTTTAAGTTATTTAAAATTTTATTATCTTTGACCAACCAGCAACACAAAAAAACTAACATGAAAAAGATTTTCTACATATTTTTATTCTCTTTTTTACTGACAGCATGTGGCAGCGATGATAACTATCCTGCACCAAATCCCGATCCTACCCCATCTGATTGGAATGGCGACTGGAATGACAAAAACGATAAGAACTACAAACCCGAGGGCTACAATCCCATAGAGGGAGAATGGCAAGCTTATTCGCTAAACGGAAAAGAGTATACGGATCATTATTATATCAAATTCAGTTCTGATTTGAATATGTCGGAGTCTAAAGTGAAACCGGCAGAAGATAAAGATCCTACATATCCAGATCTAAAGAAATATGTCATCAATAACACTGCATTCCGAGTAGGAAAAGATAATTTCTATAAATACAATATAAAAAATAATGTTCTTACTCTTATTAATTCTTCAAATACATGGTTACTGAAACCCTATGTGCATAAAGAATGGAGATGGGATGGAGACTGGAATGACCCGAAAGACTCTCATTATGCACAATATCAAGGAAAATATAATCCTATAAAAGGTGAATGGCAAATAACACACATAGATGGAAGTGAAACAACTTCAAAATCAATTATAACTTTTACTGAAACATTTGAATGGATTAGCTCAATTAATACTATAACTAAATATTACATCAATGGAACAGGTATAAAACGTTTAAATGATAATTTAGCCTATAAATATATCATAGAAAATAATACATTAAGCTTACAACAAATATTACCTAAAAAAGGATATATTTATTTATATAAACGCATAAAATAAAAAAGAATATATCAAAATCTGTCATCCCGTGCTTGACACGGGATCTCCCCATAAGAAATATTAACGATCAGGAGATTGCGAAATAAGTCCGCAATGACAGATTGAAAAAAGATTTCTGATACTCTTTTTCTGAATCTTACATTTTTCTGATTAACCTCAACTTTGTTTTATTTCTACCAAGAGGATCATACCCTTCGATCGACGCTATATAATACAAATCGTTATTAAGCTTTACTAATTTCGCTCCATTTAATTGCTCGTATTCATCTGGAGAAAGGTAACATTCAATGTCTGTATAATTACTATCGTTAGGAGCAATTACATTAAAATAAGTTTGTAGTATTGAGTTCGGTTGATTTTTATAACTCAATGTTAAAGGATTTCTATTTTTCAAAAGATCTGACAATTGAGGAATAAATAAGTTTTGAGATTTATCACTATCTGTAAGTATATCATTAGTTTTCCATACATCTCCCAAATTATATAATATATTTTCATTTCTATACCAAAAGCGTTGAGCATAATTAGTATATTTTTTTTTCAACATATCTCTATAATCTTCGGTATCATCCCAAACTTCTTTATTAGAAATAATTGGAATTTGTAATTGCAGTATCAAGTTCCCATCTTTATCTGTCTGTGTTATTGTTTTAAACCAATTATAAGAGAAATTAGAAGTCTGATTTACGCTAGATCCATCCAGACTACCCGTTTCGATCTTTCCTCCTCCATTATCTTTTGTATCTATAAAACCTTTCTCTTCTTCATTAATTTTAAAACCGATATCAAATACAGCAGGCAGCCCCAACGGTTGGTTAGAACGTTTAATAATACCTGCTTTATTATCAAGATCAAGTACAGATGCAATATGAGTATTAACATGCTGCTGCTTTATATTCAATTCGAATGTATCATTATCAATTTGATTTAATTGAAGGTTAAATGCTTTACAAAAATTATCGAGCCATTCATCCACTTTTTGCTCAGAAGGTAAAAATTTCATCAGATTAATTTCACCTTTCTGAAAATTTGGAATATCCGTCCAATTCATAGAAGCAGTCCCTTCTCCATCTTTATTAATTGTTACCCATTCCTCATCAGTACGGAATGGTTCTATAGAAAGACGAAAATTCAAATCCTCGACTATCACGGGACCTACAGCCCTTTTTACACTATGTCCAGCCTTTCTTAAATCTCCGGCTTCTGATACCCAGCATACCGTCACACACTCACCCTTATCGAGCCATATGATTGAAGATGCCTGCCCCTCTCCTGTGATATTATTATCGGCTGACGATATATAGCTTATATCAGATATGGGAATATCTTGTATATCTGTTTTAAACTTATCCCTTAACTCTTTACCTATAACGACATCATAATCATCATCACTTTCCAATTCTTCGGAAACATATCCATGATAATGGTACTTATAAGGATTGTAATATGCCGAACATATCTTTTTATCCTGACTGAATGTTCTGTCCCAAGAATAACCATTTTTTATAAAAAGGGTATTAAAAGGTTTTCCCTCAGGGTTTCTATCATTAGTTCCGCTTCTATCCGTTTGACCGAAGTGTAAGCCATTGATTAGTTTATTATCAGAAGATGGATCGACAATCATAGGGCAATATTCCTGGGGATACCATTTCGGATAATTTTCAGGTTCATCCGTTCCGGTCTTATCATTTTGCGGTAAATTCGGTTTATCGTAGAATCCGGCTATCAACTTATTGTCAAATCCAAAATCGCCACTACCAAAATCTCTGACAACCTGGATTTCATAACGCTTCATACCAAAGTAGTTATTGTATTTAGAGTCTCTTCCAGTTCGGGTATTTGCCCAAGTCCTATCTGTATGTTTGTCATATCTTGATTCATTTTCGCCTCCTCTGTACAAAAGGACATCCGAATATAATTTTACTTTATAAAGTCCACTGGCAGGAATCCGGATTCTCAGATTTTTTTTAATGTATCTAGGGTTTCTTTCATCCGGTTCTTTATAATAAGTCATATTAGTTCCGGTATCCTGTATCTCAGAAAATTCCACATTGTGCGAGTTAAAAAGGTTGACTGTATAGAAATGGTCTCTATCCATACTCGACTGAGAGATACTTCGTTCAAATATAGGATCATCTGTCTGATAATCACGTATACTTTTATAATTGCCACTAACACTCATCGTCCCTAAATCTCCCCAATTCCATTCCTGAGCATAATCGGTAGGATTACTGTATGACATATACAGATTTTTCAACCGTACATCATCAAAAGCAGTCCCGCCAATATTTTGGGGCTTTCCTTCTTTATCCTTTAGTGTCTCGAATATCTTTTTGATGGTCTGCAGGCAATTAATAGAAGGAGGAAAATCTTCTATACCCAATCGTACCGTTTCGTCCCAAACATCTTTTGCCGAATAATTACCATTGGCATCTTTGGGTACTTTAGGCAGCAATCCGTACAATACATACGGAAAAATACAATCGGGAGTACCGGACTTTGTATTCCATTTGTTAAGGCTCGATACCATCTCTTTAAAGTCGATACTCCAAGTAGTTTTGAGCTCATTCATTTTGGTATCGCCGAAAAGCTCTTTTATAGTCTTTTTGGCAGGAATAAGCAAATTCCCTTTAAAATTACCATCCTTATCAATCTCACTCATTCTGAATTTTCCATCAAAGACAAGCACGGCATCCACATATAGTAAAGCATTGTAATCGTGATTAAACTTATCTTTCACTTCCTCTACATTGGCAAAACCGAATATCTCGTCATTAATATTTGTTGACGGAATGGTTATCGAATAGCTGTATTGAGCATCCTTGGTATTCAGTTCAGCTGGTTTTATCAGTATCCTGTTGAGACGAATACCCAACTTTTCCGCATTGGCAATCTCACACAAGCGGTTATTTATATATAGTTCTATATTATTCATTGTATGCTAAAAATTAAGTTAACAAAAATGTATTTAATGATATACTTTTTGTTTATAACGGACTTTGGTTGTTTTACTAGCCAAAGCTATAAATAGGTCTGCGGCCTTATCTGGGTAAGTCGGTATAATGGTATTTCATCTCTGCCTGAAACAGATCATCTTTTCTATTGTATTTCAAAGACATATCATCAATAACGATATATCTTTGCGTCCTTATTTCGTATACTGCCCGAGAAGCACTCATTTGCTGCAACCACTCCATACCATCGTAAGTCATCGGTGCACTTTGTACAATTTTCTGCGATTCGGCATTTTTATTGGTGACAGTTTCGATAGACGAAAATCGTCCTGACTGAGGAGTTATAGTCTTAAATATGGTTGTTGCTGTTGTTTTAAACTCGGTAGAATCGGTTCCGCTGAAATTCACACTATCCCATCCTCCCCATTTATTAAGAAAGACAAAGTCATTAACAGTATATAGATATTCCGGAAACACACTGAAAGTCAAAGGCATTGAAATTATAGTCTTCGGCATACTCGAATTATAACTTTCATTTTTGTGAAAAGCACATAAAAACACCTCTATTTCTCCAACCATCAATTCTTTTGAGCCGGCTACTGCCAATGGCAAAAAACGATCCAGATCGAGTTTTGCAGTATTTACCGTTGTTAATTTCTGGATCTCAATTTTGTGTGATATATAATCCGAAATAAATTCACCCGACTGGGTATACATCCTGTAATACAAAGCTAAGTCCGGAAAATCGGTAGAGGGAAGTGCTTTCACGGAGAAATTTTCTGCTATAAAATTAAAATACTGTTCCTGCCCTTTGATATGGGTACGGTTGTACATGGAAGTCAAAGGTTTGACTTTAACTATATCCTTCTCGTTGAAATCCTGAGAAAAATCCATCACATAAGCAGTACCATCATCACTTACTTTTTTCAAGTCATTTTCCACAAGGAGATCATCATAACCATTTATTACATACAAAGGATGGGAATAATAAAACACCTGATTACTGCCATTGATCTGTCTTCGGGCAACAACACGGAAAGAAGATGCGGAGCCGCTATCAACCCAGTCTGCTCCGGCATTGAGGAATGCGGTAGAATAATCGGCTTTCTTATTCATGAGCGCATTGAGCTCAAACCAAACAGGCTGCCCGAAATACGATTTAGATAAAGTAGTCAGGAAAGTTCCGCTATTAGATATTTCTTTTTTATCATCACCAAGCACAGATTTTACATCACTATACAAATCAATCTCCACACGGGTATTTCCAAGCCCTCGATCTATTGAGTCGGACGAACTACCTTCCGCAATTTGTTCTATTTTGATTATATCGTCTATATAATCCGGTTTTTGTTTATTCTCCTGATATTCATCACCATAAAACAATTCGCACCGAAAGTTATACTGCGAACCGTACCCATTGGCCTTAATTACGATTATATTGCCATTATCGATCAAATATTCTCCGTCAGCATCTCCTATTGAAATATCAGGATTGATATACATTTCGAAATTATTCCTTAAATAAGGATTATTCCTCAGGCACAACAATAGGTTCTGAGCTGTAGACGTTATATCCGATCGATCAGTTGCATTTTCACTCCCCTCTACAACCAGAAAAGTATTGGTTCCCAGTTTATTCGGATTTCGTGTCGACTGGAACGAATATACGCTGTTTGTCAATCCCTCCTTAAAGTCAATTCGCATACCATTTTCATAATTAGCTAACCGCTCAACTATTATGCGTAACTCCATTTTTTGGTCGGGGTTACCACTCCCTACACTATCGAATGTTATAAAATTAGGATTACCCGATAAAGTAAGCTCTTTCGGTTCGGTAACTTGGGCAATCTCTTTGTTTGAATAAAATCCCATATTATTATCTTTTATTCTATAGATAAAAATATAGGAAACAGCAAGGGTGTCTTCCGAGAGGAAAACACCCTTTAATTAATTTTTTAATCAGACCTTAGCTTTTCTGTTTTTTTTCCTTGTTTTGTTCTATAAAATAAGCAGCCAGCAGACCTATTCCTCCGAATAAAGAAACACATGCGAAATAAATAACAGCAACCGTATTACTGATATTACTCTTGACATCATAATCGTATCTTGAATATTCAGGCATCATATTAGGAGTCAAAGTAGATTCAAGAATAAAGGCAACGATAAGTCCAAGACCGATCCCAATCATCAGCAAACTGGCTCTAAGAGGCCATAAAGAAGACATTTTGATATTAACATTACCCAAAATCGGTAAATTCAAATTATCCGATAAATGCAGATCTTTTTGCGGAGCATTAAACTGCATCTTCTCAATAATCATTATCCGTTCTTTACGGCGTGCATACAATTCAAACAAACGATAGATCCCTAAAACCATAACAGGAACAACTACCAAAGGAATTAAAATTTCCATATTTCAATATATTTAAAAGTTAGACATTCATTCGTTTGCTTATTTTGACGGACAGCATATAAAAAGGTTACAAAATCGAATAAAAAAATTTTCGGTTAAAATATATACATACATTTGTAACCTATCTCAACACCGTGCGTCTTATAGGCATGACCGACTTTGACGACATACATTACATCAACTGTATCCGAAACGGAGAAGTTAATGCTTTTGTACATATCGTTCGCCGATACCAGCGGATGATATATACTATTGTCTCCAAAATTGTCAATAATAATACCGATGCCGAAGATATTGTACAGGAGATATTTATCAAAGTTTACCAATCTCTGGATAAGTTCAGAGGCGATGCCGGATTCTCAACATGGTTGTACCGTATAGCATATAACACGGCCATTACTGAAATCAGAAAATCGCAAAAAGTGATTGCCGTGGAAGACAGCTATCTGAGTGCCGTATCAGATATGGAAATCAGCGATTCGATAGACGATATCAGCAGTGAAGAACGCCTGCAATATCTAGATCAGGTATTGAAAATGCTCCCGGCTGAAGAAGCCTTGCTCATTACGATGTTTTACCTCAACGACCATTCCATTCAGGAAATCGGAACAATTACAGGGCTTACCCTGTCAAATGTAAAAGTAAAGTTGCATCGTATCAGAAAATTTATGAATTTTGAAATCAATAAACTTATATCGCAATGAAACGAGCAGACGATAAGTTGAGAGATATATTTCTCGAAATCAGGACAGATCAGCCATCAGCCGGATTCGAAAGTAAACTGATGCAACAAATACAAACAGTTGCGGCAAAAGAGAATAAGAAAAAATCACGACTCAGAACAATATATAACACTTGTGCTCTCATAGGTGGTATTGCAGCGATTGTAATACTACCCTGTGTTTTATTTTATTTTTCGGGTATAGAGACAAATTTCTCGTTACCTGAAATAAACTATTCGATCAAAATGCCGGCAATAAATGTAAATCCTGTGTGGATATTAATGAGCCTATCGGTTCTGATTTTACTGTTGGCCGACATGTTTATCCGGAATTATCTGAAAAATAAAAAACACCACAATCTATAATCCTAGACTTTCCTCTCTTATTTTTATAGAAAAAGACCGATATTTGCCATAATATTTTATAAAAGATACATTCGATGCAAATAATTTAACAGGAGTTACACTAATACAACATTTATTTACAGAAATTGAAGATAGATTTGTGACGAACAAATCACTAACCAACAATTAATCTTTATGATGAAAATTTCTACACTACTTGCAGTGGCAGGCATAAGCATTGCCTCTACACAGATTGCTGATGCACAAACAAATGAATCACCCTGGACATTCGGCGTAAAAGCGGGAGCCAACATTGCAAACACCAGCAGTAAAAACGAATCAGGACGAATAGGCTTCAATGTCGGAGGAACAGTAGAGTATAAACTCAGCGATCGATTTTTTCTACAATCGGGGTTGGAATTTACCTCTAAAGGAAGTAAACTAAAGGAACAATCTTTCAATTTTTCACTACCTTATTTTGATTCAGGCGAATTGACATCAATTGATGACCTAGACTATGTCACATACACAGGTAAAGCAAAAGCATCTCAGAATCTGATGTTTCTTCAAATACCTCTCACCATTGGCTATAGGTTACCTTTAGCCGAGGATATCAATCTGACTTTCAACATTGGAGGATATGCCGGATATGGAATTGCAGCACGCTCAAAGTATAAAATAAATGGTACACTCAAATATCCCGATGGAAAAACAGAATCAGTCAATACAGAAACAACATACAAAAAATACAAGGAAACAGGGCTCGAACGTTTCGACTACGGGTTACTCGGAGGAATTGGTATAGAATACAAAAGATTCTCATTCAATGTTAATTACGAACTCGGATTAAGAAATCTGGATAAAAGTTCAGGAACATATCTTAACTATGGATATAGCAGCGGCTACAACAACCAATCAACCGGAGTAACTGCGTATGAAGTTCCCAAATGGAAAAATCGGAATGTATCGCTTTCAGTCGGATATAAATTCTAAAGACTCAGAACATTTCATACATCTCCTCATATAAACAAAAACGGATTCCAAATGGAATCCGTTTTTTTATATTAATCAAAAAAAGCAGTCAATTCTGAGATTAAAGACTCAAATAATTGGTCAGCCCACCGCTCATCGAACGCTTTATCCAGCCGACCGTCAATAACAGTTAAGATGGGGCGTGCCTCGACACCATCCCGCTGGATGACGCTGGCTATAGCATGCAATGTATCATTAGTGATAGGCAATCCCTTTCTCAACGCCCAATCCCTAAGGACTGAAATAGGTGGTACTTCTCCCGAGCCGGGCTTTCTTCCTTTTTCTATAAAGTCTAAATAGCTATCAAACAAAAGGCGGATAACGACATCCGGCTCTTTTTCCAATCGAACCTCTATATGTTCCCGGATAGAGCTGTTTTTCAACCCGTTTTCATCAAATACCGAACGGGCAATTTCTAAGATCTCCCCGGTTATACATTCCAATACCTGACGCGTAGCCGTATTCATCGTTTTGAGATTTTAAGGTCAAAAACCGAAAGCTTATTCCCAAAAGTTTGATTTGCACCATTTATTCTGAAATCATTCAGGACAGGATCAGACTGAAATTCTTTTTCGGAATCGAATTGTTCTTCTATCAAACACAAATCCTGCATATTACGCTGAACTAAATCGACCGAAAAACGGCATCCGCAGGCATTATTGTCATAATAATTCCTCAATGTCAGGTATGTCCATGTCGGAAGCACCGTTACCGGTTCATTTGCATCCATCTTGATCCGTTCCAGAATATTTAAGCCGATCGAAAAAGCCAGATTCTGAAAAACCGCAACTGCCGTATCGTCTTCAGGAACAAAAAGGATTGAAAAATTAACGGTACTCGTAAATACATTCTGCTGATTGCGTCCCATAACAGGATCTTCCAGCCAGAAAACAGGATGAAATTCATTACCCGCCCCCAGTTCGTAATTGCGGTTATAATAAAAAGAACGGATTGCTTTGTGTTGGCATGCCTGATTACGAAACAGGCTGATAATAGAGTTAATCATATTAAAGTTTTATTGAATAGATAAATTATTTCGATCAAAGACCGTTTTATTATTTTTACTTATATTTATGCCAAATAACTATTTTTGAAATATGACTCAAAAAAACAAACAGTCGAAAATATTGCTTCGGATACTTTACTCACTCCTAGCAATATTTATCGTATTCAACATTCTTGCGGCTATACAAGCCTATGCGATGACCCACTATGTAAATAAAACCGAAAAAGAAGCCTCCGAACAAGGCATCATCAGTATGCTGTTCACAGGAATAGATATAGCACGTCCGGTAAGCGACATACTACCTGCTCGCCCTTATACCACAGTACAAATTCCGGCCGAAGGCGACAATACAATGGAAGCATGGATCATAAAAACCGATTCAGTATCGAAAGGAGTGTTCTTGCTCTTTCATGGATATACCGACCATGCCGAAAGTATGCTGCACGAGGCTTATCCTCTACTCGATATGGGATACGATGTGGTGATACCAAATTTCAGAGGGTCGGGCAATTCGTATAGTAATCAAACAACTATCGGGTATCTCGAAGCGGCCAATGTAAAACAGGTATATGACTATGCCGAAAAAGAACTTAAACCCAAAAGTATATCCTTGCTGGGTATGTCGATGGGAGCTGCGGCCATTACTAAAGCCATGCACGACTATCAATTATCCGTAAAGTGTGTGATACTCGAAGCTCCTTACGGGCGTATGTTCGATGCGGTAGGTGTACGCATAGGCAAAGTTCCGGTAGTAGGTACACCACTCTCCTATCTGATGACATTTTGGGGAGGGGCAGTTAACGGCTTCAATGCCTTTTCGATGAATCCCGATCAGTTTGTTAAAGACATTAAAGTACCTACACTATTGCTATACGGAGGCAAAGACCAACACATACCTGTAGACGAATCGATGCGCATATATAATAATATAGGCTCTGATATTAAAGAACAGCACATGTTTGCCGATGCTACACACGAAAGCTATCCTCGTACATGGCTCAACGAGTGGAAAACGACTGTCAGCGACTTTCTCTCCAATAAAGTAGAAAAACAATAAACAATCAGTCAAAATAGTGTAACGGGATTCTAAAAAGAATCCCGTTTTTCGTATATTGCAATACTAAACCAATTAACACTCATAATTATGAAAACGGATATCTACACTAAAATTGTATTAACTGTAATTGCTATTTGTTTGACAGTAAGCTTGCTTAAAGAATTTGACATCATCACTACCGCCAAAGCCGATACTACAACTGCTGGACCTACACCTATACCAAATGCTGTACAAGATGGACCTGTGGATGTCAGAATTGTTGGAGTAGATTATTATTGTACATTACCTGTCAATATTAAAAATACACCGATTTCTGTTGAAATAACAAAATAACCTCGATCTTCCCCTCCGTGTCCATTCCATGGGATTTGCAATCCCATGGCTATTAACACAGGATTCATAATTCTGTAACCAAACAAAAGACTATATTTGTAGATAAACCATTTAACTCTCATGAATTATGAAAACGGATATCTACACTAAAATTGTACTGACGATTATTGCTATTTTCCTAGGCGTATTAGTTTTTCAGAATACGACACTTATTACCACCGCCAAAGCCGATACTACAACTGCTGCACCCGCTCCTATACCCACTGCTACACAAAGTGCCCCTGTGGAAGTGAATATTACGCATATAGATGGAAAAAAAATTAATATAGATAATTATTATAAGGAATTACCTAGAACAGATGGATTACCTATCTATATCTTAAAAAATAGCGACAAATAATTATCACCTCTCATCTTTTTTATCTATAATAGAAAAGATGAAAGAGATGAAAAAAATAGTAACCCTTGAACTTGATATTAAAGGCGACAAAAAACTAAAAGAAACGATAAACAATCTTACGACATTAGATAAAGCAATAAGTACTTCTGCCATATTATCACCCCGTCCCTTGGGATTCAAAATCCCAAGGCAATAACTGAGGATTTCTAATCCTCTAACCAAACAAAACACTATATTTGTAGATAAACCAATTTAACACTCATTGATTATGAAAACGGATATCTACACTAAAATTGTACTTACTGTTATTGCTATTTTCTTAGCGCTAAACTTCTTTAAAGAAATAAATATTATCCCTACCGCCAAAGCGGATACTACAGCTGCTACACCTGCACCTATACCAAATGCGATACAAAGTGCGCCTGTAGATGTGAATATTACGCATGTGAATGGAATACCTATAACTATAACAACATTCAGTTCAGGTTTTAGAGAAGGCATTCCAGTTGAAATTCGAAAATAAACCTTTCTTTTTTATCTATAATAGAAAAGATGAAAGAAAAGAAGAAAATTATTACTCTGGAATTCAACACCAAAGGAGAAAAAAAATTAAAAGATAATATTTCGGTATTAGATAAAGCAACAAGCACATCTGCAATACTATCGTCAAACCTAGCAAAAACATTTGCCAATTTTCAAGACTTTAGCGATATAATAGGAACTAATACCGACTATATGGCAGAAGCTATTGCTAAAATCATACCCGAAGTCAATACTGCATCAGAGAAGATAAATACATTGGCGGAAATGTATTTAGAAAAATCTTTAAAGAAACAAATCGATAATATTAAATATATTTCCGAAAAGAAATACGATACTAATTATAAATATACTGAACAATCGAAATCAGTATATATTGCATATTACGATTTTCAAGAAAAATTATATTCCGCTGATGCTGAAAAGCTAAAGAAGATCCTGGAAGAAAAAGAAAGATATCTGAAAGAATATAATAAACAACAAACCAGCCTACAAGAAAACATAGCTGCAGATGATCAAATAAAATCAGATGATCTAAGAAAATCTCTTCAACACAAAAACGACCTCAAAAAAGAAGCCCAAAATTCGGATCTGATACAGACATTAGTTTATATTAAAGAAGAAGAGAAACTGCAAACAGAGCGTAATACTCGTATTACTGCTTTAACAACATCGGCGATAGAACGACAAACCGAAGCAGGACGTACCTTCAACTTTATCAAACTAAAAGAAACGAAAGAAAACTACAAAGCAATAAAAGAACTCCGCCTGCAAAATATCGAAGCAGCCAAAGAAGAATACAAGCGCATAGCCGAATATCACGACAAGCTTATAGCCTCGTACAAAAAAGGTTCGCTTGGCGAAGCGCAGGCAATGGAGAACAAAAAAAATGCCCTGCACAAAATAAATACACAAATAATAGCCGACCAGCAAGCAGTAAACGGCTCCACAGAAGAGATGGGAAAAGCTTATCAGTTATTCTTTGATGAAGTGGCAAAAAAGATAACAGATTTTCATACAAAATGGCAAGGAGTATATAGTGCGGCAGGCTCGGTATTAAAAGACTTTTTGTCAATACAAATAACCGATCTGAAAGAAGACCAAACTAACGTTCAAAAAATTATAGAAGAAAGAACGACAGCCTATCAGCAACAAGCCGACAAAGTAAAATCACTATACGAAGAAATGCAAAAAGCATCAGGTGCCCACTCAACCACTCTTCAAGAAAATTATGCCCGTGAATCGGCTGCTGCAGAAGAACTTCTTCAACAAAAGAAAGACGCTGAAAAAGAAAAAGAAGAAATAGAAAAACAAATCAAGCGAAAAGAAAAACAGCAAAAAAAAATAGAACTAGTTCAAACATTGGCTTCCGCCGTAGCCAATCAATCAGCCGCGATCATCAAAGCTTGGGGTATGGGACCTATTATCGGACCTATTATGGCAGCCATCACAGCAGCAGCCACAGCTATACAAATAGCCAATATTAAACGGCAATGGGATAAGCTGGAAGACGGCGGACTTCTTCGTGGCAAACGTCACACGCAAGGCGGTATGCGTATCGAGGGATCAAATATAGAAGTCGAAGGCGATGAGTTTGTTGTCAATCGTATATCTACCCGCAAAAATCTGGGCTTAGTCGATTATATCAACCGTGAACGACGAGAACTCACAGCCGAAGACCTCACCGGATATTTCAGCCGGAGCAGAGGACAGAACTTTCCGCGAATCGAGTCGAAGCGGATATACGAATCGGGCGGCCAACTGACCAATCTCGAAGTTGTAGATTCGGTTACCGCTCCCGAAATAAATAAGATACTGGATGCGATTTCAAATATCGACTTCCGTCCGGTCGTGTCGGTTACCGATATTGCTGATGCTCAACGAACAATGGTATCAGTCGAACGAACAGTGAACAGCTAATAATAAATAATTGAGGATAAAAAATGAGAGTTGAAAATGAGAGTTTTCAGCTCTCATCTTCTTTTTTCTATGCTGCCGGTTTCAAGCGAATATACTGATCTAGCCCAGAGTAATTGCCATCGGCTTCCCAATAATCTCGGCTATTGGCAACAGGTATATATAAGTAGTTGTCTTTTGCCCAATACATTTTTTCGGGCGAATCGATAGGTATCCAGCATTTGATATACATCCCTATCTGAGGATCAATATAACGCCTGTCAGTTATCTGATAGAGGTCAATATAGGCAGCACCTTCGAACGAATCTACATCTATACTGACAATTGATTTCATATCAGCCGAAATATAAGGGAAATTCGAAAAACGCTGTTTTATATGTCCGGAATGTTTGTCAACGAAAAAATAATCCCAGTCTTCCCAGTAAATACCCGACATAAGATACACACTCAAAGAAGGAATATCACCGACAAAAGAATATTCTTTATGCTTTTCACTTCCACTGAGATTATCGGTAAAAGTAATTGTTCCTTTAGCTGTATTTAGCTTGAGTACACCATTGATTTTAGGGAAAGAAGCCGAATCGCCGGTAATAAAAGTCACGGCATTGGCTTTATTCTTTAGAAATGTAGCCTTGTCTATCAGCTCGATCACAAAATAATCTTTCAGCTGATTTCCTCCATCGTAGTCTGTGTAAAGGTCTTTTGCGGTAAGATCATGTTTTTGAACCAATTGAAGAGGAGCATCAGGGTCGGCAGGCGTAGATGCCGTATCAATAGAAATTTCAGTATCTGCCGAAAAACTCTGAATTTGCGAAGATTCGTTCGAAGCATTTTTACAAGCTGCCATAACTACCACAACGGCAACTACCAACACTTTATTTTTCATATCAATTTTGCAAATCAATGCATTAAATTTCAACCTAAAAAACCTTTAAAAGTCTCAGCTTTTTATTGACAACACATCCATTCCTTAAGATCCATTGGCTTTATCAGATACAATACCGTCACGGGTAATAACCGAATATGCTTTGTTCAATACTTACGCTTATTTAAAAGCGGAACAAAGATAGCTAAGTTCAGAGTATTTTGATAAAAATTCCGAGATTATTTTTGAAGAAAAATATAGTTTTTTTATAGTTTTTTAAGATGTTGTTTTTTTATTTTTATTTAGTCAATATATCCCTTTACAGTCAACGCATTAATAATCACCCTATCAATCTGATTACTGATCAACCCATCGAGCGTGAATTTTTCGGAGGATCCGTTAAACATTGCCGGAAGTACTTTCTTAAGAACCAAATTCTCATTTTGGGGAGCAAAAAGCATCTTTCCGAAATTCCCGGCTTTAGTGAAATACAAAAAACTCATCTCTTCGCTCTCCGGAAAACTAATGCCAAAGAAGAAATAAAATCCGTTTAAAGATTTCAACATTCCGCTACCGATTTTTGTAGTAAAGCCGGCATATCCGTATTTAGCAAACGTCTGTTCAAGATTAGGAAAAACAGCCTGATCACGTCCGCCGAAAATATCAAGAATCCCCTCTCCTATTTTAAATCCTCCATGCGTACACAACATATCAGTCAGCCCATCAGGAACATTTACCCCTGTCCTGATTTCAAAATCAGCAATAATAGCAGGCGATATTTTAGGGGCAAGGCTGAGATCATACGCTCTGTTGTCCCTGAAATGATACGAATAATCTTTCATCGAAAAGTATTCTTGCATCTCTGCCTCACGAAAAAGATTATACCTGTCGACAGCCTGCTGCCAGACTTCGTCCTTCGGAGCTAAAAATGTTTTGTAATTCTTCATTCGCAATTTGTTATCACTTATATAACAAACAAATAGTTATTTTGTTAAGGTTCTGTATCATATTAAGTCTGAATCCTTAATATGTTCTACAATATAGCCCGATTTACTTAAAAGTCCAGCCTTTTTTCACAGCAATCAATTTATCACACTCATCATCACCTTTATTGCCGGATAAAGAAATCGTATATTCAGTATTTTTAGCATGAGGTAATGCAGTAAATAATATATTCAAGGCATCGGAACTTAACTGCGAATTATCTTTTAGCACAATAGTTTTCACAGCTGCCAACCCATCGATATTAAGAGAAGTAAAACCGGAATGAGAGATGTAAATACTTCTTAGCGAATCACTGGCGGTAAAGTTTGCGGACGCAGTACCCAAACTCCCGTTTATAAAAATAGTCTCCAGATTTTCGAGTTTATCAAGTCCTGTTAGAGACTGTACTCCATCGGGATAACCGCAATACAACGTTTTCAGAGTAGTACACCCGGTAAGATCAATCGAGGCTATAGGCTGATTCGCAAACCGAAGGTCAGTTATACTTTCACAGTTAGTTAATGTCAACTCCGAGATGGAGTTCTGCTTATTTTTTTCAATCTGCGCATTGTCTATTTTTGACAAGTCTAGTTTTATCAAGCCCAATGTTTTGATCTGCACATCATAGTCTCCTGACTTCGGATATATATATTCCGTTGGCTTAATCGAATCTATCACAACTTTATTCTTAAGCACATATTCGGTATCTTTCGACCCATCTCCCCAGATAAGATATATCTCTTTGGCCTGAATAAGATAGTAAAATGAAGAATTGTCAGCGGATACACTCAATTTCAACCGGGCTGTTTCTGCCACAGCATCCGGACGACTCAGATAAGAATAAGGTGTTTCGTCTGAACTGCATGAAACCAAAATGATTGATAAAAGTAAGTAGAAATAAAAACTACGCATATCCTAACTATTAAGGGGTCAAAGACCTTGTTCTGTTATTTTTTGAGCAAAAATACTGTATTTTAATCTATTTTCAGATAACATAATCCTCATATTTATTGTTTAATTATATATTTGAAAGATCAAAACAACCCAAACCCAATCGTATGAAAAGGAATATAATGGCGGCAATCATTTTAATAATGTTTGCTCTGAATATCTCAGCACAACAAAGAGACAATTTCTCTCTGGATATCAAAGAAACACATCCCATTGTTCAAAACAGCCTATATAACACTATATCATTCATGGATAATCGATTGAACAGAACCAGGGATCAATATATTGTCAATGCAGAATTATTCTCATGGCAACTATCATCTTTTGTCAATATGATAACCGATCGTACAGCTAAAAATGGAACAATGCTATTCCAATTGAGAAATCTTTCATTTGAGACAGAAGGAGATAAAGGTTTTTCACATATAAGAGCAACCTTGTACGAATCTTTAAACTCTCAATTCTACATGATTGCAACTCTTGACACCGAAATCCAGGTTGCAAACGGTAAAAACATATCGCCGCGCCTGCAAGAAGAGATCTCTTCAACGATAACATCGTTTATTGCAGATAATCTTACTCAACCATATACAGACAATATACCTTATACACTCGATGACATCCGACATATAGATACTATCGAGAAAGAATCTTCGGAACTCTATAAAGATCAAGGATACAGAGATGGAATCTACTATACTTTTGATTCTTTCAAAAATCAACAGCCTATAGTGACAAAAATGGAAGTAAGATTCAAAAAAGAGAAACTATCTGAAATAAAAATAATAGATCGTTCCAATAATAAATTCCGGAAAGTCAACCCATCTGATATATATGCTGTGGTTCTCGATGGGCAGATATACATTGCTTTGGATAAAAAATATTATACTGTATATCCCGACAATGGAAATTTACTTTTCGATGCCGAATATAATTCTTCTAATGTAGGTTTTGCACCCAGCTTTTCGGTTGGAATCGGAAGCGGAGGATATCGGGGAGGCGGAATAGGGCTTGGAGTATTCACTAAAACAAAGAAAGAGACTGTTACTTATATGATAGATCATATGAACGGAAGATTCATCAAGATCAATTGATTCAAAAAACATTATACATCATAAACTTTAGTCTTATTATTTGTTAATAATAAGACTTTTTTTGTCACCGAAATTCGGGGACAAGAATTTTATCTATACTCAAAAGTCAATCTATCTTGAAAAATAAAACACAAAAAAGGAACAACAAACAAACTACAGAACAAACACTTACAATAAAAAGAACACTAAACTCTAAAAATATTGAATATTATTCCGAAAAAATAAAAACAGATTTATCTATACCTAAAATCAAGGTCACAGACTATAAATCTACATTTTATGAACATACCTATTTACAATTGTCTGATAAATGAAAATCCAGAGGACGACAGTGGCATATATGCAATATCTTTTGTTGATTCTCCTGCCAATGAAAGTGATTTTATTGCATTATCAAAACAACAATCGGAAGTATTTCTAAACAAAGACCCACACAAGCAAATATTAACAGGAGTTGTTTTACGCCCCGATCAATTGATCTATCGAAAAGATTCTAAACTAGGTGAGTATTATATCAAATTCTCAATCGAGCAAATAGAAAAAATCGCTCAAAAGATGATGCGGACAGGGCTTGCTTTACAAAACACAACTCATCAACACCAAGCGCCTCTCAAAGGAAATTACCTATCGGAATTATGGATTATCGAAGATCCGGAAAAAGATAAGTCTCGGGCATTAGGATTCAGTTCACTACCCAAAGGTACTCTTATGTGCAGCTATAAGATAGCAGACAAGCATTATTGGGATACTGAGATTATGACGGGCAATGTCAAAGGCTTTTCGCTGGAAGGATTCTTCATTCAGAAACCGGAAACACAAAGCAACTTGAAATCAAACAAACTAAACAAAATGAACAAAAAAAGTAAAACGACAGCGTTACTATCACGGATATCCCGCTTTTTTCTCGATATCCAATCTGCAGAAAAAGCAGACTCAACCTCTAGCGGAATTGCATATCTTATCTTCACTCTAGCTGATGGAAAAGAAGTATATGTAGATAAAGATGGCTTTACAACACTTGACGGAGAACAACTTCCTGCCGGAGAACATCCATTATCAGACGGAAATATTCTGGTTGTTGATGAAGACGGTCAAATGATCGAAACGAAGGAATCTTCAGTAAAGAATAATGATCTCGAGCAAGCAACAGCTCCAGAGAGTCTACAAGCAGCAGGAAAAGAATCGGTAGAAACTTTGAAAAAGAAAATCGCCGATCTCGAATCCAAACTTTCCGAACTCGCAATTATCGCTCAGGAAGCAAACAGCGAAATACAAACTTTGCGAAAGCATACGCCCAGTTCCCTACCTGTATCAACCGCAAGGAAAGGCAGAAAACACACAGAAATGAAACGCTATGAACAGATGGCTCAGGCTCTTTCATTATCAATCAAAAACAAACAAAATAAATAACACAAACTAAAATAATTTTAAATATTATGGCAAATATGTATAACATTTCACCTCTGAGTTACCAACCTAGTACTAATATGGATTGGTTTACGAAAGCTCTATTCGGAGGCAGACTTATCGAAAACGGCAAAATCGATGTAATCACAGGTGTAAAGGAAAGCACCATGCTGAATCTTTTAAATTTCGATAGTACACTTCTACAACCCGATGGGAGAGATTGCGCTTGGACTCCTGAACAAATATTCAAGCTTAGCGAAAAAGAAGTTCAAATCAAAACATATAAAATCAATCTCGAACAATGTATCGATGATCTCGAACGCAAGCGGATCAACATCATGCTTAAGCCGGGAGCAAAAAACAGCGAATTACCCGAAGCTTTGGAAGAAGCTACAATGGCTATGCTTGCAGATGAATTAAGCTCTGAGATTGAGGCTAAAATCTTTAATGGAGACAGCAGCTCAAACCCAAATGATTTTGATGGAGCAATCAAGGTATTAACATCGAGCACCGAAGCCCTAAAAATCACAGGTGCAGCGTTGACAAAAACCAATATCATCAGTGAAATTGAAAAAGTATACAATGAGATTCCCGAAAATGTTTTGGCAAAAGGGATTGAAAACGGAACCTTAAAAATATATATTGCTTTCGAAAGCCTGCAACGTCTGAAGATGGCTTTGGCCTCAGTTAGTAATCAGGTTATCTCTACCGCTTTTACGGCAGCAAATGAGAACTTATATTATCTGGGAATCGAAATTGTTCCGGTGAAAGGACTGAATAGCAAAACAATGATCGCTGCAGACATTACGAACTTCTTACTCGCTACTGATCTGCTGAGCGATACCGAAGAAATCAGAATAGGACAATTCCCTGCTCCTCACGACAGCAAAATATTTATCGATGGAAGATTACGCTTAGGCTTCGTGATCCCATTCGAAGACGAAGTGGTATTCTATAACTAAGATCATCAACTCAAGAAACACAATTTTATAACAAAAAAATTCATATTATGTCTTGCAAATTAACAGCTAATATACGTAAAGAAAACTGCCAATACAGAGTCGCCGGTATCAGAGCAATTTATCTCATTAATCACGACAGCAATCCTACATTCACATTCGAACAAGGAACAGAAGGTGAAGAAGGAAACAAAGTGATCGGCAAAATAGAGATGCCTGCCGGAGAATCAATCTACAAAGTAAACTTTTCAGAAGGCACAGCATCTTGGTCAGACGAACTGGCCGTAAATGGAAATGGAGGAAAATACCGCACGCATACAGTCAATTTCACAGTAAGTGAATACGATTACAACATTCTTAATCAAGGAGATGCTTTAAGTTTGGGCAGATTTATCGCTATCGTTGTCGACAAATCAGGCAGAGCAGTTATGCTTGGGCGCAATAACGGTTTGAGTGCTACTTCGTTCAACTATGCTTCAGGAGCTGCCGATGCTGATGCAAACGGATGGACAACAGTTTTAGCAGGCACAGAAATTGAGATTGGAAAACTTCTGAAAGATGAAAGTATTATCACACCTGTAACACCGGACATTGTTGTTACACCATAATATTACACTACCTATATAAGTAACAGAAAGTATTTAGTGATGTATAAAATGATAACTATCTGTTGTATTCACACTTACAAAGTCAATAAAAAGGTCTAAGACCTTAATTAAGAAAAAAGAGTTGCTTTTACCGCAACTCTTTTTTGCAATATAACTACCTTTGCGAAAACAAATATAAAAACAAGATGAAACTTCCTAAATTTCTAATTGCAGATAATGACGACTATCCGGAAAACACGTATGTTGTACATACCGAAAAACCCCGGTTTATATTGGATGTCGATTCGGAAGAGTATGAAATCCTTGACGGATCGGATGAGAATGATAAAAATCTGGATAAGATGCTTGAACAGGCTTTTGTATTCTATGAAAATGAGTTGGACAGATATGAAGACGAAGAGTAGGATTTATCTCCTACTCTCTTTATACCATATATATATTGCCAAAATACAATTCCATTCATATAAGACTGATTGTATCATAAATATATAGTTTCCTGACATGTAATTGATCAGAAACCATATAAAATTAGAAACCAGCCACATATACCACGACCACGCCTTCCGTAATATCATGGCCATCTGTGAAAGAATTCCTATTATAAATGCCAGAATATTAAGATAAAATAAAACAGGTGTATCGTCAAGAACCAATCCCCATCGCGAACCGTAAAAATAAAGAATAATACATCCAATAAATCCCGATAACACAGTAAAAAGAATAAACCCCAGATTGGTTTTACTTGTTTTTACAAGCCCGTCTTCATCCTGATTTTCTCGCTTAGTCCAAGTAAGCAGGCCAACTACATGAAAGCATAAATAGTAAGCCGCGCTAAACACCATACCCAGATTACGAAACTGAAATTGCGAATACATCTCTCCCACATTGGCAGTCATCCCGAAGATATTACCAGAAAGAGGTTTTCGAAAAGCCAATGTCACGACACTCAAATATCCTAATAAAGCAGTGATACTGAATAGAATTACATCCATCAGGCTTTTTTCTCCGGATAAAATAGTCTGATAAGCAGCATAAACAGTAAGAACGACAGCTGTACTAAACCATACAAAAGTATGTTTCAGACTTCCTCTCCCTGTTATATAATCAAAAAAACGGATAAACATAAAACTCAGTATTTTTCTATTAAGCAGAATATTGAACCTCAAGAAATAGGAATAAGAAACTTATTTCTTTCCAATATAATCTTGTAGAGCCTTCACGTAACTATCAAAAGCCGCGACCCCCTTTTTTGTTATTTTACAAACTGTTCGGGGACGTTTGCCGTCAATAAACTTGTCGACTTCAATGTATCCAGCTTCACTCAGTTTCTCTATCTGCACACTCAGATTTCCGGCAGTAGCGTCAGTCTTTTCTTTTATAAAGACAAAGTCTGCCTTATCGACCGACAACAGTAAAGATACTATTGCCAACCGCAGCTGAGAATGTAATAGCGGATCGAGCTCTTTAAACATAACCTTCAGCAGTTTTATTTAAAATATGTCCGGGTACAACAAAACCAAATATCATAGCTAAAAACTGTATAACAAATTCCAGATCGGCTCCTTGATAGAGTATAAAATGGAGCAGACACAATATAGCCGCACACCAAAATACGAAGGCCCCGTACACATAGGGTCTGAAGCGATATACTCTGGCTGTTATATATAATGCCGATCCACTGAATACCATCATCATGGGTGATATAAATATGAACGGAATATTAGTCGATAATGATACTGCAACAAAGAAAACAGCACCAACAAACAAACCACTTGTAATGGCCATAGCTAACCAGATAGCACCGACTATCTTATCAAGATGGGTAATAACCATTGCTTTACGTGTTTTATTCCGTTGATAAATCATATGACCGACAAATAAGGGAAACGTTAAAGCCCAAAGCCAGTTAACCGAATGCCCTATCGAAAAAACCTTAGGCAGTATAAAGCATAGCAACGAAATACCGGCTATGACATATCCCCACAAAATAAGGCTATTGCCTGCCCCCCGCTGAAAATTTCCTCTTGCCTGAATAATCATTTCATTGATTACCTTAAGGCTATCTTGTTCATTAAATTTATTTTCCATAAATCATATCTTTAAAGACAAAAGTAATAAAAAGCCGCGATATACTTATTGATTCTGAACAGAACCAACGCACTTGGATTTCAGCATCTGCAAAAATTCTTCACCCCAATGAGGAGTAATTGAATTACGATCTTCTGTTTTATACAATTCCTCGGCTTTCGACAATTCGGCACACAAATCTTTTCCTTGTTGCATGAAGGCGGGTAGATTAGTTTTGAAGAAAGCCAGTAAAAACAAAGGACGAGGATTCTGCTCATTTTGGGCTATAGCCTCTTTATAAAAAGAAATTACCTGCCCGAAATATTTTGCACCATTGGTTTGCGGATCCAGAGATATAAAAGCTGTATAATAATATCCCCATAAGGTATTAATTTCCGATTTGTCTATATCCTGAAACTTGTCCAGTCCTGACAATTTTTCTTTTGCCTCATCTAATAATATAGCGTTTCCATCTGCTTTCGGGTTCATATATACACTCTGAATATTGCAGAATGCAGAATAATAAACAGGCAGCCATTCTTTTGTATACTTAGATGCTATACGATCGAACTGATTTTTTTGCTGTCTGAGCAATGGAACAGTATAACTCGAATCTAACTTAGCCACAGTTTTCGTCATGGCTTGCACATAAACAGCATCTGCTGTTTGAGCCGAAACAAAACCATAACAGATAGTAAAAGATAAAGAAATAATGATCATTAAGGTTTTCATAATACATATATTTTAATTGTTTATATTTTGAGTTTTAGAAATTGGATGGATTATAAGCGTCTTTCCCTCCTATTGTCAGAAAAAATCCGACCAGAAAGAATTGATTTTGATAAGGTACCTTTGCTATACGATCAAATTTCCCATTCCTATTTTCTTGTGCCGAATATTGGTAACCATACACATTAGTTCGGTTCAGAATATTAGAGACCGATGTATAAACAATAAATCGGGGATGCAATAAAAACGTAGCACAAAGGTCTAAAGCGTAATAAGGCTTTGTTTCGGCATTCATTACTCCGCTTTTGTTCGGATCATGATAGGGACGCCCGCTTGCAAACCTATTAGTGACACCCAAAAAGGTTTTGTATTGAAATAAATCATATTTTAAGACTACCGCTGCATTATGTTTAGTTGAATAAGTAGGCGATACCATTTCATTATAATCACTATACATCCGTTTCGAATTATTGTAAGAATATGAAATCATATACTCCCACCTTTTCAGAAATTTGCGATCATTGACGAAAACATCAATACCATTACTAAACCCCTTTCCTCCTGACTGATACCGATAATTATTTCCTGTAGTAAGATTATCATAATTTTTATGATACAACTCAATTCTGAAAGTACGTGCACCATCCCGATAATACGCACCGGCTACAAATTGCTCGCATTCCGTCGCATCTAACTTGTGATTAAATAATAAATAATCCTTATCCGCTAATTGCTGATATTTACCATAAGCTGCTAATAATGTCAATCCATTTGACTCATAGTTAAGAGCTACTCGAGGTAAAATATTCCATGACTTATTAATAGAAGTATATTCACCACGTACCGAAGCATTTACATAAAAGTTTGATGTTATAATAAAATCATTCGACACATATGCTCCTGTAATTGTATGATTCATATTATCTTTAAATAAAGTAGTATCCCGATACGAAAAATCGTACTTATTAATGAAAGTTTCGATACCGCCTTCGAGTTTATATAAAGAACTGAAACGTTTTCCCAGTTTTGATTTCAGATGTATTTCCGACTCTTTTATGCCTACTTTGTCATAAGCCACACGTCCTCCTTTAATAGTCTGGTTATTATACGAGAAAGCCCCTCCTATAAAAAAATTTATTCCGTCGTCAGTTCTGGTTTTAAGTGTCGAATTCAAATATAAATTGTCTTCATTCATATTTAAATCCCGCTTCGAATCCGAAAAAGCGTCTTTTTCCAACATATTAAATGTCGTTTTCGCATACGTAGCATATGTCTTCAAGGTCGTATATTTGCCTAATGAAAAGCGAAACTGATTTTGTCCTGCAAAAGAACGATAAGGCTTAGTCCATCTGTTATTTCGTTCCTTCGGATAAAACACATCATTGTATGGTCCCATATCCGTATAGTCGAAATTAAAAGAAGTCGATGCATCTTTCCAAGCCTTAGTACCACCCGAACCTAGTCCAACAGTCAGTATCTGGGCTCCTATTTTAGTATCTAAACTTTTATCTTTTGTAGTAAGAGGTAATACGCTCGATAATCCCTGAGAATATTCGGAAGAATATGCACCTTGTTCAAAACTCATACCTTCGAAAAGAAATGGAGAATAACGTGACCTTGACGATACATTTTCGGGCATAGTCGTATATGCATTCATTACATGCATACCATCTATATAAGTCTGTGATTCGCGGCTATCTCCTCCCCTTACCAGAAGTTTACCGTCTGTCCCTGAAACCTGAACTCCAGAAAGCATTCCCAGTGATTTAAACAAGTCTCCCTCCGAACCGGCAACAGTTACAAGTTCTACAGCATTCTTCTGTTCCATGCTGGAACCTCCTTTCAATCGAAAACCTCCTGAAGATATTGTGACTTCCTTCAATGCTTGTATACTCTGTTTTAGAATAATATGAAGCGAATCTTTATAGGGTAAGCTTATCGTCTGCTTATATTCATCATACCCAAGCATGGTCACTTTTAATACAACAGTTCCTTTTTCGGATGTTTCAAGAGCAAATTTTCCATCCTCCTCGGAAGTCGTACCATCTATTGTTCCTTCGATAGAGATATTCGCATATGCAAACGGACTGTTATGTGCATCAGTCACAATCCCTTTAATCATCATCTGAGGATATAGACTTAAAGAAACTAACATTAAAATTATCAATATTATATTTTTCATTTCTTCTATTTTTCGACAAATATAAATTAGTTTATAATATAAACCAAATTATATTATAAATAATTTTATTTTGTATAATTTAAATGTTTTTGATTTTATCTATAACTAAAAAGATGAACAAGAATATTATTACAGGAATAGAAAAACATACGGGATATAACACCGGAGGTATTTCGAACATCTTTCTGCTGGATATTCGGAGTTTTATAGCTTATCGTTTCACCGATGACATGCTGTTTGATGAATGTTTTGTTGAATCGGTCAGAATCTCTGATTACAACTACATGGAAGTTGAAACCATAGAATCTTCGAAATTTCAAGAATCGATGGATAATGGCATCTATAAACAACAGCTAACCACTTTTGTCCGAAAATTAGAAGCAGCTAAAACTTCGAATTTACTGAAAACCAACACAACAAAATATTTAGTTATGTTCAAAACTTACGAGAACAAATATTTTTGCTTTGGTTCAGATGGAGGAGCCACAGTTTCTTTTTCTCAGATATCAGGAGAAATCGGCGGGTCATCGGGCTATAACCTCACGATCAACAAAAGCTCAGTATATCCTCTTTTTCAGATCAACTTCAACAATAGAATTATAGAATCACTATTGACAACCGAAAACAATCAACTAATCACAACCGAAGACAATTACTTCATACCAATATTAGAATTATGGAAAAAATAAACAAAAAGAAAGTTTCGCAATTACCCGAAGCAACAACAATCGACGGATTTTATGCACTTGGCACAGATAACAATAATAACTCAGTCAGGGTATCAGTTGATCTTCTGAAAGGGAATAAAGGCGAACAAGGAGAGAAAGGCGAGCCCGGTAAAGATGGAACAAGCGGAGGTATCCAGATTGTATCGGATGGACAAACCATCTCTAATGATGGCAAATACCTCATGATATCAGAAGGCACAATCACCCTATCAACCAAAGTCGATAATATCTCAGAATCAGCATTAAGCATTGTCGGAGCACTGCTGCCCAATGGAACATTCAATACAACATCAGGATATTGGCATACACCTATAACAGCTATTCCGGCAGGAAAAACAAAAATGCAGGTTGTACCTTTGCCTGACAATTTGGGTGGTAGGTCACTGGCATTTTATACAAGTACCGGAGGATTTATATCTACGATACCCAATACAGTCGCAGACACACCCGTATTAGTAGATATACCTAGCAATGCAACACAATATGCACTTTGCCGGGCTTCATCCCGTGAATACTTTGCCGGATTTGTATCAGACGGAACACAGACCTACACCAATACAGACAAGATAGTATCAATTAAAATAATTAATGGTGCAGCTCAGATAAACGAGCTTCGTGACCTTATAGATTATGATAAATTGCAGATGCTATCCAATAATGACACTATACAAATGGATGGACAATATCTGTTTCTTGAAAATGGTAATGCGAAATTTATAAACGAAGTTGACGGAATTGCCTTTGAGAAAATATATCCTAGAAGTGACATCTCAATAGCGGGATATATATCAGATACAGGCACTTTCGTATCAAATAGTCTCTATTCAAGAACCGACAAGTTAAGTATACCTACAGGTGCGTCAGAGATAGAGTTATATTCCAATGGTAATGCTTCTCTTGCTAAGGTTCTGGCATTTTATGATGGTGCAGGTGCATTTATCTCATCCCCTCCAAACGTAGGAGCTGAGACACTGGTCACCATACCTATACCTGCCGGAGCTAAGATGTATGCAGTTTGTCAGGGTAATGCCATGACTACAGGATATACAATAAGAGCTTATACTGAGGTGAATGTACCATCAAGCGCACTATCCGTCAGTTCTTCTTATATTAATTATGACGGGCAATTTTTACCCTCCAGCTATGGTTATGTAAGAAGTCCTTTAACTGATATTCCGAATGGAGCATCTGAATTTAAGGTAACTTCTTTTGATGATGGCACTTCGGCTAGAGTTTTAGCGTTTTACGATATTAACGATGTGTTCATATCTGCTCCGGATAACACAACTGCCGAAGCATTACTTATAGTAAAAAGACCTTCGAATGCAGCTAAATATGCGTTGTGCAGGAGAACCTCGGTTGCTACGTTCCAATGCACTATAAAAATAATGGGAACTAAATATGAACTAACCAACAAAGATCAGATATGTCTTGTAACAAAAAAAGGGGACGTTGTTTCAAAGAAAGTATTACGTGATTTTTCTAAACTCTCAATAGATATACCTAAAAGACCTAAAGCGTTTTTGAAGGATTTTAAACTCAATAATTCTGCCATAACGACCAATACAGTCAATGTTGTAGGTCGTGGTATTGACACAGCATCCCAGTTAACGTATAAAGCCTATATGTCTACTGAGAATCTAGCTTTTGATGTACTATTCAAAGCTAATTCCGATTCCAGTATTCGTATTGGCAGGTCTGAGGGTGGATCTTTTAAATTGAAAGGGAATACCCTCACAGTATACACCTATCAAAATGTTCTATTTGATACACAGACACTTCCTTTTTCTATAGTTTCGGGTAATAGCTATACTGTTACTTTAGATAAGCCGGATGCTCTTAATTTGAGATTCACCCTGTCTTCTGACACTGGAGATACTTTTACAATTAATTATGATAAACTTACCGCATCAGGCACAACAACATCTTGGGGTGTTCCATTCTTTGGTGTTGTATCCGGAGATGTCACAGTGAGAAATGCTGTTCTATCCTTCAAATATGACTACAATACTATTGTAAGCATTTTTGGAGATTCTTATATTGAGGGTAACAGTCTTCTCACTTCGGGCGGTGTTTACAATAAGTGGAGTAGTTTATTGGCAGACGAAACAGGAACCTCTTTTGTACACATATCCGGTAAAGGAGGTGAATTAGCCAACGCAGCTTTCGTTAGTCGTTTTAAAATTGAGAATAGTTTATTTAAGTCTCCTTATGTATTTCTGGCACTAGGAACCAACCACAGCAGCCTTTCTTCATATACTCCATACATGCAGCAATTGATAGATGAATGTAAGGATAATAATCAAATACCGATACTACAAACCATCCCTCCACGTCAAGGTATAAATTATGACAATGTAACTAAAGCTATAAACGACTGGGTAAAAGCATCGGGTGAACTGTATGTTGATTTTTCATCTGCACTCACCAAACCGGATAATGAGACATTATGGAAAAGTGGCTATGTAATGTCTGATGGCGTGCATCCGACCGTTGTCGGACATGCAGCTATGTTCGAACAGGTGAAAAGGGATTTGAATTTTTTAATCGGCTAATATACCTAAAATAAAAAAACAACTATGACCGAATTTTTATCAACATACTTAGAACCGATTTTGGCTTTTGTATCAGGCGGAGGGCTGTTTACTTTAGTTTCTATGAAATATAGCAAAAAACAAGCAGAAGCCAATGCCATGAAGGCTGTACAGGAAGTATATCAAAGCACCATAAAAGATTTGCGAGACACCAACGATTACTTAAAAGCTGAAATATCAACTCTCCGTGAAACAGTATCCCAAAACACAAAAGATATTTCTCAGCTACAGCGATACAAATGTACTGTACTAGAATGCAGCTTACGCAAAACCGAATAATGATGAAAATAACAAACGAACAATTAAAGCAAATCTACACATATTCTACACAAGCAAACAGGGATAAATATTTGCCATATATCAATCAGTTTTCTTCTGAATACAATATGGACACATACGAAGCCATGTGTGCCTTTCTCGCTCAGATCGGACATGAATCCGGTCAGTTGAGATATGTAGAAGAAATAGCTTCCGGGCAAGCTTACGAAAATCGTAAAGATCTCGGGAATATATATAAAGGAGATGGAATTATGTATAAAGGGCGTGGACTTATACAAATAACAGGACGTGCCAATTATACATCTTTATCGAAAAACCTGAAAATCGATTTCATAACCAATCCTTATTTATTAAAAGAACCGCTATATGCTGTACTCTCGGCGTTTTGGTACTGGGATAAACGAAAACTTAACAAATATTCGACATTGAATGAAACCGATTTTATCACCCTGACTAAAAGAATAAACGGCGGTCTTAACGGTTACAAAGACCGCTTTCGAATATGGAATCTAGCAAAACAAATTTTACAATGAACAAAATAACAATCAAACTAATATCGATCTGCATTATATTGACCTTTCCGGCATGTAAAAGTAACAAAACTTATGTACCTGTAGAAAGCAGCAGAACCGAATATATAAATACGATACAACGAGATTCAGTACATTTGTACGACTCCGTATTTATTAAAGAAAAGAATGACTCTGTATTCTACTCTAAATATAAATTCCTGTACCGCAATAAATTTATAACAGACACCATTATTAAGTCCGACTCAATACGTGTCCCCTATCCAGTAATACAAACTGTCGAGATCAATAAGCTGACTTGGTATCAGAAAGCCTGTATATGGGTTATAGGGATCATTCTTGGAGGACTGTTATTCTACTTATTTTTCAAATACAGGAAACTATTCACAAAGTAAAGAGTCTAAAAATTAAGTATATAAGCAATAGAAAGCATTTAATGATATACTTTTAGTTTATAACAGACCTTGGTTGTTAAATTATTAAAGCAATAAATAGATCTGAAACCTTAAATAGCCGTTTATCCAAAGTAAGCGGCTATTAAAAAAAAAACACAATAAATAACAAATAGCTTTGAGACCTTATTTCTAGCTGTTTGCTATAATTAATTCGATTTTTCGTCTTTTTTTCGTTATATTTGCCAAAAAGCGATTCTGCTTTAATCAAACTGTCAAAAAAAATAAAACAAATTATATGTCACACCTACCACCTTTAGTAAGTGATCTGGCTCTTATTCTCATAACCGCCGGAGTAGTAACCATCATATTCAAATTACTCAAGCAACCGGTTGTACTGGGCTATATAGTTGCCGGATTTCTGATTAGTCCACACTTTGGACTGTTGCCTAATATCGTTGAAATGTCAAATATTTCGGCATGGGCTGAGATCGGGGTAATATTCCTCTTATTTGCATTAGGTCTCGAATTTAGCTTCAAAAAACTGATGGATGTAGGCGGTACAGCATCAATCGCAACCCTGGTCAATATGGGTTCGATGATTGTTATCGGATATATCATCGGACAAATGATGAATTGGACTCAAATGGAAAGTGTATTCCTTGGGGGAATGCTGTCTATGTCTTCGACAACCATCATCATCAAAGCTTTTAACGACATGGGATTGCAAAAGAAAAAATTTGCAGGAATTGTCTTCGGTATGCTTATAGTAGAGGATCTTGCAGCCATATTGATGATGGTACTGCTGTCAACTGTTGCCGCAAGCAATCATATAGAAGGAGCAGGATTGCTGGAAAGTGTTTTACGTTTGGGATTCTTTATGGTTATCTGGTTTGTTGTCGGGATATATCTGATCCCGAGTTTCCTGAAAAAGTTTAAAAAACACCTGAATGACGAAACAATGCTTATCGTGGCTGTTGGACTATGTCTGGGTATGGTGCTATTTGCTGATTCTGTTGGTTTTTCGGCTGCACTAGGTGCATTTATCATGGGTTCTATTCTAGCAGAAACAATTGAATCGAAACATATCGAACATGTAATAGAATCAATCAAAAACCTGTTCGGAGCAGTATTCTTCGTTTCTGTAGGTATGATGATCGCCCCCGAAATTGTAGTAGAATATATCGTTCCCATTATATTATTAACAATAGTAGTGTTGGTCGGACGTGTTATTTTTGCCACTCTGGGAGTTGTAGCTTCGGGAGAAGGCCTAAAAGTATCATTACAGGCAGGGTTCAGCCTTGCTCAAATCGGTGAATTTTCATTTATCATCGCCACACTGGGGATGCAGCTAGGAGTGATTAGTGATTTCATATACCCTATCATCGTAGCAGTGTCGGTTATTACTACATTTACAACCCCCTATTTTATCAAAATATCAGAACCGATATATCATGCCTTAGAAAAAGTTATTCCGGACAAATGGGGAAAACTGATTACCGGTTATGCCGAATCGAACAGAAAAACGGTTAATCATCAAACCGACTGGAATATTTTATTGAAAAACGTACTGTCTACTGTAGCCATATACTTCACTTTGTCTTTAGCGGTCTACTTTTTTGCGAAAAATTTCATCATATCTTACGTAACAGACTATATTCCGGGTATTTGGGGTGCTATCAGTGCGGCTCTGATAACATTATTACTAATGGCTCCATTCATGCGTTCGATTATGCGACGTAAAAGCAGGTCTGCCGAAGCTAAAAAACTTTGGAAAGACAGCAATTTCAACAAAGGTGCACTAATTGCATTAGATACACTTCGCATAGCATTGTGTGTTGTTCTAATACTAATGGTATTAATACCCTTATTTCCCAGAGCAACAGGCATTTTATTATTAGCTTCGGGAGTTATAGCAACAGCTATTATATTTACAAACGGGTTCAAAACTCAATCGAAAAAGATGGAAAACCAGTTTTTCCGTAATCTGAACGATAAAGAAATTGCAGAAGAGAGCCAAAAAGCTGTCGCTAAAAATGCAAAATCTAAGCTGTTGAGTAAAAATATACATATCGAAAAAATTAGCGTACCTCAAAATTCACCGAGAGTAGGTAAAACACTGTCCGAACTCAACTTTAAACAATCGACCGGTGTAGATATCGTAAGTATTATCAGAGGGGATGAAAGAATCAATATTCCGGATGGCAACATCAGGCTTTACCCTTTCGACAAATTGGTAGTGGCAGGTACGGACGAAGAACTTCAAAAGCTAATTACAGCTCTAGATGAAAAACAGAAAGAATACGACAATCAAGAACATGTAAATATTGCACAGCAAATAGTTGTTTCTCAATACGAATTAGATGAAAATTCGCCTCTCATCGGAATCTTAATTAAGAACTCGGGAATCAAAGACAAAACCGACTGCATGATTATCAGTATTGACAGAGAAGGAGAAGCAATGGCAAGCTTCGGAGCCGACACTGTATTACAAATCGGAGACGTTCTTTGGCTTGCAGGAGAGAAAGAGAAACTAGAAAAGTTTGAGGAAAACATATCTAAATAATAATCAAATAATTGCCATTATACATTTTATTTTTCCGAGAAAAAAGATTTTTCATAAAATATTATTTTACTAATCACGACTTCATTAATAGAAAGGCATAAATTTTGCTAATAAAAAAAGAAAGGTTCAAAGACCTTAATACAACAAATAATGAAAAAAAAGAAGTCTATCGGTAAATGTATATTAAAGGGTGTAGCATTTGTAGCTATAGCTCTCGTTGTAATAGCTGTTGTCATGCTATTGTGGAATGCCATTATACCCCAAGTTATAGGCTGGTCGTCAATCACATATTGTCAGGCAGCCGGGATATTTATTCTGGCACGTCTCCTTTTCGGAAAATTTGGACGTCCGGGGGACTGCCGCAAATGCTGCAGTAAAGAAAAAGAACATAAGCAAGGACAAATTCAGGAAAAACTACAGCATATGTCACCCGAAGAAAGGCGCGAATATATACGCAGCCAAATGTCCAGACATAAGAAATATTGGTGTAACGATATTGAATGTGAAGACTTAGAAGATGGAGCAGATATTACAAAATAATATGAGTGCAGGTTTACCCGAATCACTCAATGTATCGGAAGTCTTTACTAAATATCAGGCACAACTAAGGGGTTTTATCTCAAAGCGGGTAGTATCGAAAGAAGACAGTGAAGATATATTGCAGAATGTATTTTATCAACTGTCGAAAGTAGATCCTCTGGTCAATCCTATTAACCAGATTTCGGGTTGGTTATACGCCGTAACCCGTAATCAGATTGCAGAATGGGGCAGAAGGCAAAAAAACGAAGAAATGCCAACCTATTCCAAGAATGAAGAGAATGACTTTCTGACAGAAGTGACAGAAGTACTTTTGGCTGACAATGCTTCTCCCGAAACATCTTATCTCCGTTCTATGGTGTGGACAGAACTAGACACTGCTCTGGAAGAATTACCTCCCCTGCAGCGAGAGATATTCGAATTAACCGAATTACAAGGTTTTTCTTTTAAGGAAATTTCGGAATCAACAGGTATTCCTATAAATACCTTATTGTCGAGAAAACGATATGCAGTGCTGTATCTGAGAGATAAATTGAAAAACCTATACGAAGATTTGTTAGGTGAGTAAGATATCTGAGTTTAGTATCATAATATAGTAATTTTCAATAGAAAAAGCCCGGCAGTTTTACCGGGCTTTTTCTATTTTTATATGGATTAGATCATTATTTGTTCAATAAATCTACAATAGGCTTTCCTATCGATCCGCTTGGCATTTGTATATGCAACATAGCTGCCACTGTAGGTGCAATATCGGTCATATATACTTCGGTATTAGAAACGCCATGTTTAACTCCCCATCCCATCCAAACAAGAGGAATGTGTGCATCATAAGGATTCCAAGCCCCGTGCGTAGCACCTTTCATATTACTCATGCTATACCATCCGGGTTTTAATATGATTTGTATTTCGCCGCACAACTCCCGATTATAACCATTTATAATTTTTTCTTTTATGGCAGAAGGAATAGAAGCTTCCGATACTTTGTCTGTCACCACAGCGTAAGCTATAGACGGAATAGTTTCCAGATACGATATACTGGCGGCTCTCAAATCGTCCATATTAATAGCCGGAGTTATCTGAGAATAATTGAAGTTGACCTGATAATTATACAGACTGCGAACAAGTTGAGCAACCCCGAATTTCTGCTGTAAATATTTATTCAGATCATTTCTTATTTGTTTTTCATCCCAGTTTCCACCTTCGATCTTATTATCGTTAAGAAACTGTCCGTTATGACCTCCTCCATGATCGGCAGTCAGAAATACAACATAATTGCCTTTTCCTACTTTAAGATCAAGAAAGTAGAAGAAATCACTCAAATCTTTATCTAAGCGGAGGTAGGTATCTTCAGTTTTTACTGAATTAGGACTGAACTGATGACCTACATAATCGGTCGAAGATAAGCTTATAGCCAAAAAGTCTGTCACATTATGTGAACCAAGTTTTTCATTTTCGAGAGCCAGTTTAGCGACATCCAATGTCAGGGTATTACCATAAGGAGTAGATCGGATTAACCCCAGAGTATTATCTTTAATGAGCTTCGATGTCAGAATAGGGAAAGTCACTTTATCCACCCCTTTATAAGTATCTTCATACACATTATCGTCTTTTGTACTCTGCACATAAGTATCTATCGGATACAATGTATTCCAGTCTTGTTCCAGATATTTCTGAGCTTGTTTTTTATTATTAAAGTCAACCAGCCATTTTGGCAATTGCTGCATATACCATGTACTACTTATCCAGTTGCCTGATTCTCCATCGAACCAATAAGCCGCATCAGCACTATGTCCGGCAGGAAGAATACTTCCTCGATCTTTTATGGATACGCCGATAACTTTTGACCTGAAATTTGTTGCTAATTTCAACTCATCGGTTATAGTCGTTGCTTTCAAATTGAAGGGCGACATTTTTCCGGCTTTTGCATTCTTATCTGCAGTTCCAACACTTTGCACATTATCATCCTGTGTACAATAAAGAGATTGTCCGGTTGCCTGCACCGTAAAATCATTACCCGCTATACCATGTATCGACGGAACAGATCCTGTGTAAATAGTGCTATGCCCTATCGCCGTATAAGACGGCACATAATTGAGCATCGTATTTTCGCACGAGAATCCCTCGTTTAGCAAACGTTTAAACCCTCCGTTGTTATAACGGTCGTAATATCTGTATAAGTAGTCCCATCTCATTTGATCTACTACTATCCCCACAACCAGTTTCGGACGATCCATCCGGCTCTGGCTAAATAAACTAAGGGACATCAAAAAAAGTAAAAGTGATGATAATCTTCTAATATTCATAACTTTTTCGAATTATATATGAAGTAAGTAAGGTCTCAGACCTTTTTGTTATTATTAAAAATCAAAGCTTCAGACTTTAAAATTACAGAAAAATGCAAAAAGGGCATCATCTTTGCTAATGAAAAAATAATGAATATCCGGTGAATAATCTGACATACAAAATGGCTTAAGCGGATCTTAATAATCACAAGGGAGTAACAGAAAGTATTGAACAATGTATTTCAGAGTAATAACTATCTGTTGATGTTATGATTGCAAAGTCAGTAAAAGGTCTGAGACCTTATTTTCTTCGGATAAAAAGCAGTATCTTTGTATCCCTTTTTTAAGGTCACAAACCTATTTATCCTTTGGCAAGTATAACAACCAGAACCTGTTATAGCTTGAATATATATATCATTAAATACTTTCATTTACTTATTTTATGAATAATTGGAAAAAAACATTTGCCATAATATGGTCGGGGCAATTCTTCTCGACTCTCACAAGTTCTATCGTAGGGTACGCCGTTGTATTCTGGTTGAGTCTTCATACTAAATCCGCCACAGTTTTGGCCTATGCAATGATAGCATCATTATTGCCTCAGTTGGTTCTGGGTTTATTCACCGGAGTATTTGTTGACAGGTGGAGCCGTAAACGTACCATGATACTAGCCGATTCATTTATTGCAGCGTGTACAGGAATTCTCTGTTTGATGTTTTATCTGGGTAAAGTCGATGTCTGGCAAATATACATTTTACTGGCCTTACGTTCGGCTGGAAGTGCCTTTCATACACCGGCTATGCAGGCGAGTATACCTCTGCTTGCTCCCGAAACTGAGTTAATGCGTATCTCGGGGGTTAATCAAATGATTTACTCGATAAGCAGCATTACAGGTCCTGCTATCGCAGCTTTACTGATCAATTTATTCGACATGACTTATGTATTGATGCTTGATGTCATTGGAGCGGCTATAGCCTGTACATCACTATTATTTGTCTTTATCCCCAATCCGGAAAAACCCGAAAACACGGAGCGAAATATTCTCAAAGAAGTAAAAGTAGGGCTACATGCTATATTCTCCAAAAGAGGTTTGGCGTGGCTTTTCCTTTGCGAAGTTGTTGTTATGTTTTTCATCCTACCCATATCAGCTTTATTTCCTCTGTTTACTATCGAATATTTTATGGGAGGTTCGTACGAAATGAGCATTGTGGAAATAGCCTGGGGAATAGGTATGCTGCTTGGCGGAGCATTATTAGGAATAAAAATGATGAAACAATTCAACAAAGTAATACTAATAGCTATCACATGTATTATTGTAGGACTTACTTTTCTGTTCTCCGGGGTGCTTCCCTCAAACGGATTCATTGCATTTGCAGTCTTAACGGGTATCGGAGGAATAGCTGTTGCGATCTGGAGCGGCTCATTCACGGTAATTCTCCAAACCAAAATAGATCAGTCTGTTTTGGGACGTGCTTTTTCAATATACGACAGCCTTACATTGATGCCGTCCATACCCGGACTACTGGCTACCGGATTTATAGCTGAGGCAATAGGGTTGACTAATGCGTTCATCTATTCAGGGATAGCAGTATGCATGGTCGGGGTCGTTTTATTCTTCATCCCCTCAACAGTAAGACTGGGAAGATCAACTATAGAAATAGATAAAATAAAATCTGATGAGGCTTAACGTCTCATCAGATCAGTTATTAAAAGTGGATTTTCAATTCTCAATTCATTTAAAAATTTTTCAACTTCATCTGTTTTCGGATTTTCTTTTAAGCGCTCTATCTCATTGGCTGTCAGACCAACCATTTGCAAAAAGGTTATTTCGCCGTTAGGAGTCTGTATAGTTCCCAATTCAGGATCAGGAGTGAAAGCCACTCCAACAATACCTATATCGGCTTTTGATTCTAATCGTATGGGACCATTAGCCGGTATAAAATGGTTCGGTTCAAACCATTTACCACTTTCAAACACATAACGAGCCAGATTATTCATCAGATTAATCACCCAAATAGGATCTTCTCCATCTTCGTCAAAAGGTTTCAGCCTGAATGTAAATTCAAATCCCCATTTACTAAATTCGGCTCCGGCAGCATCTTCATTGTAATACAATTCGGACATTCCATAACTTATAAAATGACGATGAAACTCCTGTTTCTGCGAATCATATATACTCGTCCCGTCTAATGGATCCTGACCGCCCAATATATAATGGAGAGGAGGTGCATAATGTCTTGGCTTCTGATCTCCATACAATTGTTCTACTTTTTTATCGATGGCCAGCCAACCGACAGCATCGTCTTCGTCGAATTGTTCTTTATATTCTTTCTTTGTCATTTTAAGTCGGAAATTAAATCTATCAAGACCATAAACAATTATTAAGGTTATGGTTCTAAAGTCTGGAATAAGACCTGAAATCTTATTCCTATAAGGCAAAGTTACATTTTATTTCAATACAGGACTATTACCATTTTTTGATTCATAAGTATATCTTTAATAGGTTACTAAAAATAAGTTTATTACTTTTGTATGCTAAGGAAATACAAATAAACAAATGGAAGAAACTGAAAAAAAAGATTTCTGTCCCATAAGGGATATTATTTCACGACTAAGCGACAAATGGTCTCTTTTGGTTATCATGACCTTAAGCTGGAACGGTACTATGCGTTTCAATGAAATACACAGATCAATGGACGATATTTCGCAACGCATGCTTACAGTAACACTCCGTTCACTTGAAGCAGACGGATTGATAAGCAGACAAATATATCCGGAAGTTCCTCCCCGTGTCGAGTATAAGTTAACATCTATCGGAGAAAGCCTATTGCCTGCGTTGGAAGTTTTGGTAAATTGGGCAAAAACAAATACGGATGTTATTTTTAAGTCAAGAGATAAATTTGAGATGGCTGAAAAATAGACGCCTCCGTTTTATCAATAAAACAAGACATAAATACCTGTACATACAGCCGAAAGTATAATGAAGGACAAGTAGATGCGAATAGCACGCCTGAGTCCTTCTTTTTTCGTTTTTGTATACGAGAAAATAATCAATGCAGTCAAAGGTAATGACACATACCAGTAATGGATTAAAACCATAAACAGAGGAACAAAAAAAGATAGAAAACCTTCTACTGTTTCAGACATACTATACTTCTTTAATTTTAGGTCAAAGATAAAAAAAGCAGACAAGCTTATAAATCCTGTCTGCCTTATTTTTCTATTTCGAGGGGAAATAAAATCCGCTATCGAAAGGCTTTACCGAACCAGAATCTGTATGACTGCATCCGTAAGGAATTTTCCACAGAGGATAATCGCTTCGCCGTAAGTAAAGATAATCAACCAATAATTTTACAAATATTTCCGCATCATCTTTAATCCATCGTCTCAACTGAGCGACATCATTTATATCTACGCCCTTACTGTTTTCGCTATCCCGTATAGTAATTCCTTTGTTTACAATGCTCGCCCAATGAAAAGGCAATCCCTGATAAACGGCAAAAAAAGAAAGAGCAGGAGCGATCTTTATCAGCAATTCACTATTCAGATCAGAAAGACTATTCGAGGCAATCTGATCTTTCAGCTCACTAATCAAAGATTCCCCTAAAACGGGAGTAATATATAACTCTTGGGCAATAGACAGATAAGGTATAAATTCGGTCAGATCTGCATTACTTGTTACAGGAGAATGTTGTTTAAATAATTGCTCGTTTATTAACGCTATAGGTGTGTACATATTATTTTTATTAAAAGTTAGAATTCAAAGACCTATGACCTTATTTATTTTCGTAAGCCTGTATCTGTTTGATTACTTCCAGTTCTTTAATTACTAAGTTACCATAGCCATTATTTACAGAAAACACATTCAGCGTATCAAGCAGTTTACGGCGCAACTTATGAATAACCGTGTAGTTATAAAGAATAAAGGAATTGATTATTTCACCTGCATTCCCGCTCAGGTTGCCTGTACCCGACAATCCGGCTAAAGTAGGAGAAGATAAACGGTGAGCCGAAATTATTTTCTGAAAGATAACATCATTGACATTATTATACAGATCGGCGTTATCACTTGCCACAAAGGGTGTCACTTCGGGTTTAATATCGTGACTCTCTCCATACAAAACAACAATTGAGTTGGCTCCATTAGTCCCAGAAAACGAAGCTTGCATATCCTTATTGAATTGAGCCTTGGCTTCATCAGCCGGATTACTTGGTATGGTTATTATTACTGAAGGAGCAAAGCCGTTATTAATAGAATTTCGATAAAACCGGCCGAGCAATCCGTCAGCTTCAATATAATTTAATGCTGAATAATAATGAGGAACAGGATAATAATCCAATCCCGGTTCATAATCTTTATAAAAATAAAGATAAGGTTCTCCATGCTTCAAATCCTCTGTTCCATATGCTTTTATCTCAACAGGAGCATATTGTCCGGAAGTCTTCTTCCAATCATTCGAAATAAAAAAACTGATCGGAGTGCCATAATCATCAGTCTCCCCCACCCTTACCTTACTAAAATCGGTATGAAACAAACTTCTGCTTGCACCGTTTTCGTTGACTATCACCTGAAAACAAAATCCTCCGAAGGTTACATAATCCTTTGCCAGCTTTTCTATTAAGCAATCCCAATCTTCAATGGTATTAGGTCTCCCACAATACGTACTGTCATCAATACCTGCTCCACAAATATAAGTTACCTTATTTTCAATGATCGACTTATTCACAGGCGATTCATTATTAAGATCAATAATCCGTTGAGGAAGATTATTTTCTTCGCCGTAATTAATCCAACCTCTGTTATGACGAGTAAATCGAGGATAAGACGGTACATTTGCAGCCAGATTAATCACAGAATATTTCATTTTATCTGATGCTTTTTTTAATCTCTTTTTCATAATCTATACTTTTAAGTTTTCTGTATAGATAAAAAAAGAATAAAGTCATTTTGAAAAAGTTGTGAAGAGATAACATTGTTTCGATCGAAATTATATAACTTAACAGTCGGATTGCAATTGGTTAATAATTACGTAACAAGTATCAGAACAAACATTTTATATTTATCATGTTTTTCTTCCGGCTAATATCTTTTTTCATATTTTCTTCGGTATTTCTGCATACATCATGCAGAAAAGAAACGGCTGTCAACGGATATAAGTCTTCTCATTACTTTTATTCTGTCGATCGTACCAAGATATTATACGACGTCATCCCTTCGACCTCTTTAGAAAGCCTTTGGAGACAGCAATATGTAGAAATTCCCGCCGATGTACACTCATTCAAGGTATTAAGTACAGAATTTGCAAAAGACAAGAAGCATGTTTTCTATACTTATAAGATACTTATGAATGTAGACCGTCAATCTTTTTATTGGGATTCGATCAACGAATTGCCTAAAGACCGCAGACATGTATATCTGCCAACTACTAAAACAGACCGACTTGAAATTATAAAATATGCAGATCCGAAGACATACGAACGGGTAAAGCTACCTATAGCATGCCAGAAATGGTATAAAGATAAGCGGCATTATTTCTTTAAGCATGAAAAGACAAATGCTAATGTTCAATCAATGAAATTCGACAGTCCGTATCTCCCTTATGATAGCAGGTATATTTTTTATGAAAAGGATAATGATATATACACACTTCCCTATAAAGGCAAAATTACAGTTGTTAATGAAAAAATGATCTATGATGACAGACACATGTTGTATACTTCGGGATGCGACAGTTCCGCTACAATAATAGATTATAAGGACATCAACACTCTACGTTTTTACGACAATGATTATCAGGCATTCAGTATAGACAGTGCTGTTTATATCATGGGTCAAAAGATCAATGATAATAATGTTGATGCAGCAAGTTTCGAGATCGTACAATTTCCTTATTACAAGGATAAGAATCAGGTATATTACAAAGATACACCTCTTTATAGTTCTGATCCGTCAAGTTTCGTAATTCTTGACGAAAGATATGCCAAAGACAAGAAGCATGTTTACAGCAAAGGAAAAATACTTCCGGGATATACTTCGGAAAAGTTTGTTGCTGATCAATGGGGACGTTATCCGCCGGATTTCAATTATGGAAAAGATCCGTCCGAGAACTAGAGGTCACATTATTTCGATAAAAAAGTAAGAGAAAAAAATTAGCTAACCCCATTGCTAAAGTCAGTGGAAACATCAGCATATTACCTAATATTCCCATAACAATCCCGACAAGTATATCCACAACAAAATCTTCAATAGAAACAATTTTTTCTATAGAGGTTAAAGTAGATGCAATAAAGCAGCCAATCAATTCAATAATAATACATGTCAATATCGACAATAATAAAATAACGGGAACCGATCTTCGTTCTACAAGAACAAAGTAAAACAATACGGCATAGCAAATTACACAAGCGATAGACATTCCTATCATCAAAAAATAATTGGGTGAATTTGGCACAAAAAACAAAATAGAGTTACCTACTAATAAATTTAGGGTAACACAAATTGCAAATATCGAAAATCGGCTCATAATAATCCACTTATAAAGACTTCAACCGAAGACTTTTTCTACATAAATAAGCCCATAGAATACCGCTTATAGCTCCGGATAAATGACCTTCCCATGAAACTTGTTCGTCCTGAGGAAACACCCCCCAGACCAAACCAGAATACATAAAAGCGACTAACACCGATAACAATATAAGTTTTACGTTTTGACTCATTATACCTCCAAAAACCAAAAATGAAGCCAAAGCATAAATAATTCCACTAGCTCCGATATGCCAAGCCGGACGTCCTATAATCCATGTAAGAATTCCGGTAGTAACCCACAAAAGGATCAAATACATTATGGCATTGCGTTTATAGAATGTCAATAACATTGTACACAAGACAAAAAATGGCAGCGTATTAGCCATTAAGTGCTCCCAATTACCATGAATAAAAGGAGCCGTAAGAATACCAATCAAACCCGCCTGCATACGAGGAAGAATACCCCAATTACTGAGATCGAGTCCAAGATACTGAACACCTTCTACAGTCCAGAATATCAGGACGAAAACAAAGGAGTACTTCAAAGCTTGTAACAGGCTATTTTTCTTATAACGATCCATACTACACTATTTTTACAAATTAAGGTCTCAGACCTCTTACATATCCCCGATTATATTTCCAAACAAACTATTTCTCCATAAGTAGGAGTAGACTCAAATAATTTATCCAGCGTAGCAACTCCTGCATATACCTTTGCACAGTTAATTACTCCACCATGAGCGAATATTACAACATTTTCATAATCCTGATTTTTCAACTCATCAAGAAACGATACAACCCTATTATAAAAGATCCGGAATGATTCACCTCCATCAGTTGGTTCTTCTACCCAATTATCATACCACTTCGAGATTTTTTCACCGGAAATATCATCCCATCTCTTCATCTCCCAATTTCCAAAATACATCTCTTTGAGGCGATCAACCAATACCATGCGGTCTTCAAAACCACAATATCTAGCCAATTTACGACAACGGCTCAAAGGACTCGAATATACAGCTTCAAATTGCAAACCTTCCAGATTTGTCTTAACCTGCTCTGCTTCCTGTTCAAAGGTTTCGCGCACAGGTACATTAGACTGTCCATAACATACACCTTGAGGAACATCTACCGAAGTATGTCTTATAAAATATAGTTTCATCGTTAATCATTTTACAGAAAATGTACATCTTCTTTTAGCTACTTAATCATACCCAACCGTTATCAATGACAATAACACTACCTATATAAAAAGCCAGTTCGCAAAGGAGAAATAAAGCTCCACAGCAATCGCCTGTATATCCCTGAATCTTTTTTCCCATCAACCAAGTCAATCCGAAAAAAACGGCCAAAGGCAGTACTACAATCCACCATGCAATCGAAGGTATAAAGAACAATATAGGCAATAATCCGAAAACGGCTGATATAATCAAAGGAAATAATGACATTTTATTGTATACTACTTTCGCCTTGCTGGTATCTTCATAACGTGCGTAAGTCAGCCGGAGAGTTATCAATGAGCCTATAAATTTACAACAAGGATCGGCTGCAAGTATGGTTATACAGGCCCAATACAAAGGCATGGAGTACAAAAGCATAAACATCAGAAGGAAATAAAAGATAAGACCTACCACACCATAAGTCCCAATATGAGAGTCCTTCATTATAGCAAGAATACGCTCTTTGATTGTTCCTCCTCCAAAACCATCAAAAAAATCGGCTAAACCATCCTCATGCAAAGCTCCGGTAATTAGTAAACGGCTAAGAATAGCTAGAACTATAGCGACCTGAACCGGTAGTATTTGAGCCGTTAACCACAGTGTACCAGCCATAACAGGAGCCGTAAGCCAGCCCACAACAGCCCAATAATTAATCACTTGCTTAAAATATTCGTTAGGAACCGAGAAGATACGCCAAAAAGGTAATCGTGTAAAAAATATAAGTGCAGCAGCCAGATTATTCATAACAGATTTTAAAAGATCAGATGTTTCCGCAAAGATACAATATTATGACATTCCACTATCAAGCTATATCTGAACATTTAAAATCACAGACCTATTTATTACTTTAATAATTAAACAACCAAAGTCTGTTATAAACTAAAAATATATCATTAAATACTTTCATTTACTTAACAGCATTCACCGAATTTGTACGAATCACTAAAAAAATGTATCATTGCATCTCCTTAACCAGTTTCTCATGAGAATATTCACTATACTGCTAAGCACTATACTATTCGGCACATCGTGTTCCGCAACCTACTTCTATTCAACAATAAATACAAACGACCCATATACATATAAAACAGCAGACGGAATATTCGTACAAGAAGGAGACAGCCTTGATGTTACATATAGTTTCTTTGGCGAAAATGCACCAATCACAATAGGAATAGTAAACAAGATGTCACGTCCGGTATATATAGATTGGCGCAAGTCGGGAGTCATTATTGACAGTATTGTTTCTCCTTTTGTGGGAAGACCTGATAATATTCAATACGATGAAGAAGTTGACTTCAATAGATATATGAATAATCCACAGGGTATAAGCTATATACGCCCCTACTCTAAATACGAAAGACAGGTTATGGAATTAGCCAATTTTAATTTCGATAAGATCAACAAAGATTATTTTGCATCTCAACACACCGAAGCCGACAGAAAAGGTCGTAACAGACAATTAAACAGCATACAATATACAGAAAATGAGAGTCCTCTTTTAATGAAAACATATCTATCAGTGTATGAAGGATCTTCTCAGATATATGATCCACTGATTTTTGAATCGGATTTTTATATCTCCGAATTGATCAAAGGAGGAAAACACTCAGGAATACAATCATTTAAAGACAAACAAGGAGATATTTTCTTTGTCAGATATGAAAAAGGAAAATTATTTAAGAAAATAGGAGAAAGCACTTTAAAAGTAACAACAGTAGCTGTTAGCAATATTACATCATGGGCAGTAGAAGGAGCTATAAGAAATGATTAAAGGCCTCACACCTGATTACTTTGCAAACACAAAAAAACAGCCAGCACCCTCTAGTTAAACACATTAAACACATTCTGTCGCTTAATTAATGACCTTAGACATCAATACTACATCCTGATACTTTCCGTTTTTCTTTGCTACTTCTTTTAAAATTCCTTCAGTCTCAAAGCCTTGTTTCTCATGTAAGGCAATACTTCCAAAATTAGTCGCAGTTATTACACTTACGATTTTATGCAATCTATTTTTAGAACGAGCAAAGTCTTCAATATATTTCATCATCGCCGACGCAACCCCCATCCTATAATAGCAGTCTGAAACATACACAGATAATTCTGCTGATATATCATACCCATCTATTAATCTAAAATTAGATAAAGATACCCATCCTGCTGCAGTACCATCAACTTCTGCAATAAAGATGGCATACAAATCACTATTTTGATGTTCATCATACCATTGGCGAATATATCCATCAGATTTAGGGTATTCACTAAGGTAAAAATCATGATTAGTGATAACTTCATTAAGAACTTCTTTTACAAATTCTAAATCACGAAGTTCAATTGAACGTATATTGATTTTATTGCACATAAAATAAGCAAATCACCATGAAGGTTCTACATGTATGAGTATATCTGCAATCTCGGGCATATCTTCCTTGATTTTATCTTTCAGATTATGAGCTATATCATGTCCTTGTTTGACTGTTATATTCTTATCGACAATAATATGCAGATCAATATAATAGGTCATACCTGTTTTTCTGACATGACATTTATCCGTATTTAAAACTCCGTCTATTGTCCGTGCAAATTTACAAACATCCTGTTCCATATCTCCATACATATCCTTATCCATAATCTCGCCTAAAGCAGGTTTCAGAATACGATAACTATTGTAAAGTATAATAAACGCAGCCAGCAATGCAGCCCAATCATCAGCAGATTCATAACCATCTCCCATGATTAAAGCGATTGAAATACCAATAAAAGCAGCAACAGAGGTTATCGCATCGCTTCTATGATGCCACGCATCAGCTTGCAATGCTGTACTTTTGGTTAACTTAGCCTTACGCATAACCAAATGATACGAAATTTCTTTCCAAATAATAATTGCTCCCAGAATATAAAGGGTAAAAGCCTTAGGCGCCTCATGAGGTGTCCGGATATTATCAACACTCTCGTAAGCTATAACTGTAGCCGAGACAATAAGGAAACCAACTACAACAAATGTCACCAAGGGCTCTATACGTCCATGCCCGTAAGGATGATTTTTATCAGCAGGCTTGTTTGCATATTTGATACCTAACAGAACAAAAATAGAGGAAAAAATATCGGCTGTAGATTCGATAGCATCTGCAATTAAAGCATACGAATTTCCAAAATAACCCGCCAACCATTTTATTATAGCCAATGCCGTATTACCGACAATACTGATTTGAGTTGCCCGTACGGCAGTCTTTTCTTTTGTCATAAAGAATATTCATTGAGAATATACTACAAAGATATATTTAAAAATTAAGTATAGCCAAAACAAACAAAACAAAAGCGATGCCTAAAATTTAGACATCGCTTTCGACTATATAACTCCAAGATTTCGTTTTTCAGCAAAACAGCAGACCTCACTGCAACTTAGTATCCTATAGTAAATCGTTCCTGATGGTGCTGTGGATTTTCCAGCTCATCAATCATAGCCTTGGCATAATCTTCTACTGAAATTTTACTTTCGCCATTTATATCCACGACCAGATCATCTTTACCCAGCCTGTATTTTGCAGTTCTTTCTCCAGGTTCAATAGTTCCTGCAGGGGAGAAAAATACCCAATCGAGATTCTTCTCATTTTTCAAATCTTCTTTCAAAACCTTAGCTAAAGCAAGTACTCCCGGCAAAATAGCATCGGGAATAACTCCCGAATCGACAACAGTTTTACCCGGAGCAACAAATAAACTGCCCGCTCCTCCTACAATCTGTAATCTTTTAATATTAGCAAGCTTAGTTGCCGCAATAATAGATTTATACCCTTTGTCGGTATCAACAGCAATATTAGGATTACTCCAACCGGGATTATAAGCACTGATAACTGCATCAGCTCCTGATAACACATCAGCTAACTTGGAAACATCCATTACATCAGTTTTAACTAATTCTAGATTAGAGTTTTTATCTGAGATCTTTTCAGGATGCCTAACGATCGCCTTCACAAAATATCCCCGTCCTAACGCTTCTTTCAAAATTGCTGATCCGACAAATCCGCTGGCTCCTATTAATACAATCTTTTTCATATGCTTTAAATTATAATTTACAATAGTATATTTTTGTAAGTTTATTACTTTTACACCCTAAAGATAAATAGATATATATTAATAACCAATAAGTTACATATTTGTTCTATACGAACAAAATGATAACCAAGACTGATTATCAAGCAAATAAAAAAAATGTGAGTAAATAAAAAGTGAAGAATCAGAAAAATACCCAAAATTGAAATATGGGTATTTTCTGATTTTTCTATTGCATTAGCTATGCAGAGTGTTGTTCGGCGATTTGCAAGGCAAACCAATGCAATCCAAATGCTTTAACAGTGAATGTTAGTGTGTTTGAAGAAAGCATTTATATATAAGATGCTAAATACAAATATTCGTTGCATACATCTTTTCTTTTTTTATTAAAACTGGATAAAAAAGAATAAAATAGTTATTTAATTCTTTTTTCAACAAAGGGTAAACAATAGACCACCAAAACAGAATACCAAGTAAACACACAAGCACAAAACACCATCAATCTAGAATAAATAAAAACAAAGAAAGAAACAGAAAATCGCGAAGAAAGAATACAAACATACTAAATATCAACAACATAAAAAGTATCAAAGAAACATTATCCTTCAAAATCCATTTAAAACAATCTTAAGATAATCTTAAATAAAAACGTCAATTTCAAACAGATAAAATACTTATTAAGAGAAATAATATGATAAAAAAAAGCCGCTTATTCCATTAATGGAAATATTCCTTACAACACATAATAAAGCAAAAGAAACTATGTGCAAATGAATTCAGAATTAGTACTTTTGTGCAATTTTTAATTTAAAGTACTTAATAATGACAAATAACTTAAACGGCTACTCTAAAGAAAAGATAAGATTAGGAGTCTTGACTTTTTTTCTCCTGCAAGGATTATGCTTTGCCAGTTGGGCTAGCCGTATTCCCGATATAAAAGACCATCTGGGGATAACCGATACTCGCATCTGGGGATTGATTCTATTTTTAATTCCTGTTGGTAAATTTCTGGCTATACCTCTAGCTGGCTATAGTGTTTCGAAATTCGGAAGCCGTATCATGGTACAAATAAGCATACTTGGCTATGGCCTAGCGTTATTTCTAATCGGGCTCAGTGCAAACATCTATATACTGGGAGGATGTCTTGTATTATTCGGTATATTTTGGAATCTTACAGATATATCACTAAACACTCAGGGGATTGGTATAGAAAAATTGTTTGGAAAAACAATTATGGCTACTTTTCATGGTACATGGAGTCTTGCCGCTTGTTTAGGAGCTTTGATCGGCTTTGCGATGATAAACTTCGAAGTTATTCAGACTTATCACTTCGCGATCATATTTGCTGTAATTGTGCTCGTATGGGCTATAAATAAAAAATACTTACAAGAAGACGAGGTAGAAAATATCAAACCCGAAGAAGTAAAAGAAACCATACAAGTAAAAGATAAGAAGTTTAAAATGCCTGAAATGGTCTTACTGCAACTCGGACTCATTGGTCTTTTTGCCCTCATAGTAGAAAGTGCCATGTTTGACTGGAGCAGTATATATTTCGAATCGATAGTTCAGGCTCCCCCATCTCTAAGAGTAGGATTTCTGGTATTTATGGTCATGATGACAGCAGGACGTTTCCTTACAAACTTCGCATACAACAAATTCGGCAAGAAAAGGACAATACAAATCGCCGGATGTTTTATCTTCATCGGAATGTTTGTTTCAGGATTATTCCCAAGTGTCATTCCTTGCTCTATCGGTTTTATGCTCGTAGGAATGGGGATTTCTTGCATAGTTCCGACTATATACAGTGTGGTTGGAGAGAAGTCAAAGACAAAGACCAGTATAGCCTTAACTATATTATCGACAATAAGTTTTGTAGGATCACTGATAGCTCCATTACTGATAGGCTACATATCACATTTCCGTGACATGAAATATGCATATATGGTTATAGGTGTTGTAGGTGCTTTAATTGTAGTTGTTACAACTACAACCAAAGCCATGAATCAAGAAAAGAAATAGAAGATACTTCATATAAAATAAAATAGGACTGAATGTTAATTCAGTCCTATTTTTATTCTAAGGTCACAAACAACCTTTATTGATTTATAAGTATAAAAACAATTTATATATCAGATTTCTAATGAAGCTAAGATATCTTCCGTTGGAATGCTTATTTCTCGTTTTTCCATAGCAGTCTGAACATCTTCTTCAGTTCCTGTAAAAGGACCGAAAGCCTCAATCTTTATAGTGGCCATAGCTGCCGCAAATCTAGCAGCTTCCTCCACACTTTCTCCTTTTGCTCTTTTATATAGATAACCTGCCATATATGTGTCTCCACAACCTGTAGCATCTACAACTTCAGCTTTGAAAGCAGGGATCATAGTAAAATTCTCACCATCATACAAAACAGACCCCATACTACCCAATGTTAACAACACCTCTTTCACTCCCCAACTATTCAGTAATCGGGCAGCCTTATAAACATCAGAAGTACCTGTTAGAACTTTCATTTCCATTTCGTTAGCTTTCAGTACATCCACAAATTTCAGGACTTCCAATTTATCAGCCCAATCTACAGGATACACTTTGTCACCCCTTACTTCACGAAGATATCCCTGACAATCTATTGATATTTTACCTCTTTTAGATAATTCTTCAACAAACTCATTCGAAAAATCATCGGCAAGCAATGCCCCAATATGAAAATAGTTAGCCTGAATATTATTCATTGCTGCCATAACAAACGGATCAGCCTTTGCAAGTACTCGCTGAGTTCGGTTATCTTGATTCTCGCCATATGTATTTTCAAAATAAACACTATTCTTGCATAGCATTACATCCACTTTTATACCTTTAGCCCTCAAATCTTCAACGGCCTGCAATTCGGATTCGGCAAGACCTGCAACCAAAATATAATCCGAATTTAGTTTACTGACAGCATGAGAAAAATAAAAAGAAGCACCACCCGACATATATACCGTTTCCTTAGGTGTAACTATTTTGTCGAGAGTTAAATGCCCGACACAGCAAATTTCATAATTATGCATTGGTAATAAGTAATAGATAAAATTTCATGAAACATTTGCAGAACATAATTGGCTTTGAATTTTTGCGTTTTCAAAGCATCCTAAAAAGGTCTTAGACCCTTTTTTATATTTCTTCAAAAAAATTGAGTTCAAAGATACATTAATCAAATAAAAAACACACGATTAAAAAGAGCTTTCTTTTAATTGTGCCATATATCAGACAAAAATGCAAGAACAGAAAAAAGTTTAACATTTACGAAACACTCATGATTATCAAGACCATAAGCATTATTCAATAAAACATTTCGTTTTGAGGTGAACAAAAAACATGAAATACAAGTTATTTGAATATAAACACGTTTTAACCTGTATTATAAACAGTTAAAAAAAACGCACAAAGAACGAATTTAATTCTTCAAAAACAGAATAAAGATAGAAAGGTCAAAAGACCTTTACTAATTTCCATAGTAGTATAAATTTCTACATCTCCTTAGAATTCCTGAGCTGCGACTGTTCGGGAATTTTTTTTATCAATCATATTTGATCAAAACATTGTTTTTTATCTAAAAAATAATAATCTTTGTCATCAGTTATGGTGGTGAATTTATACATCTATAAATTTACTGAAAAGGGAATCAGGTGAAAATCCTGAACAGACCCGCTGCTGTAATCTCTAATGAAAGTCTGGAACACTACTTAATTCCACTGTTTATCAAAACATGAAACGGGAAGGATGTTCTAAGATAGAGAAAGTCAGAAGACCTGCCATAGATACAATGTTCGATGCTTTCGGGAAATAAAGCTGATGACGCCAAAACTATAGATAAGCAAATACTACCAGTTTGTAAAATTGAGACAATAATGTCTTCAATAATCTGTTTTCGCATCTACCCTATTCCCGAAGTTTAATTATTAAGCTGTTTTCGAGATAAGCTTACATATAACAAATACAACCTGTTATATCTTATTAAGACTAAAAAAAGGTTTTAGACCTTGATTTATATAAAAAACGGAGGAATATCCACTAAGAAAAATATTCCGACATGGTGTTTTAGTATTCGGGAAACCCTAAGCAGAGAGTGCTTGGGGTTTTTCAATTGCCCATATATCTGAAAATCAAAATACATAAATGTCCGATTAATCTAACGAAGCATGTTCATTTTCAAAACAGAAACTGTTTTATAGCTTAACAAATACAACAACTACATCTAAAAGACTGATTTAGTATTGGTATGCAAAATACTTAAAATAGAAACATTCTAAACAAAACAGCACAAATATAGATATAAGTTATATTTAATAGAAAAATACTATCACATAGTTTAGGTATAGAGCATTATATATTTCATTATTACTAGGTATTGCAACAGCTTTTCACCTCATGTAATTTTGCAATGTTTAAATCTTTTTAACTAAACACTATAGAACTATGAAAAGAATCAAGCTATTGCTTTTATTCTGCCTATCAACCATTTACTCGATCAACATGTTCTCCCAAAATCAAGAAGACAGTATAAATATAAAGTTGGCATCTCTTGATCAGAAAACTCTTGCCAACATCGGAAAATTATCAAATACCCTTTCGCGTCTAAGTCTCGGAGGCTATGGAGAAATAGCCATGAGCCGTAATTTTTACAGCGATAATATTAACAGATACAGCCATGCAGAGAATTATAAAGACGACAAAAGTCATGGAAGGTTCGATATACCACACGTGACTTTTTTTGTAGGATATGAGTTTGGCAAAGGATGGCGCATGAATGCAGAGATAGAATTCGAACACGGAGGAACCGAATCGGCAGTGGAACTTGAAGCCGAAGAAGCCGGAGAATATGAAAAAGAAATAGAAAGAGGTGGAGAAGTAGCCTTAGAACAATTCTGGATTGAAAAAACATTTTCACGAGCACTTAATCTCCGCATGGGACATATAATCGTTCCCGTAGGACTAACTAACGGTAATCACTTGCCTACTGAGTTTTTTTCGGTATACAGACCTGAAGGTGAAAATACTATTCTTCCATGTACATGGCATGAAACAGGTGTAAGTCTTTGGGGACACTTAGGAAAATGGCGCTATGAGGCACAACTTATACCCGGACTTGATTCAGACCTTTTCAGCCGCCAGAACTGGATACAAGGCGGTTCAGCATCTCCATACGAATTCAAAGTAGCCAATAATTATGCAGGAGTCCTTCGTATCGACAACTATTCGATCTCCGGACTGCGCCTTGGTGTAAGCGGATATTACGGACACAGTTTCAAAAACAGTATACAGCCAGCAACAGGAGCAAAATATGATAATGTAAAGGGAGCCGTAACTATCGGCTCGTTCGATTTCGAATACAGAGGTCACAACCTTATTGCACGAGGCTATTTCGATTATGGACATCTGGGTGATGCAGATATTATCTCTAAATATAATAAGAATCTGAGTAAAAATTCAACATCTCCTCGAACCAATGTAGCTTCGGACGCTTTATGTACAGGTATAGAAGCGGGATATGATATTTTCTCTCAGATACCTAAAATGGCAAATCAGAAACAAAAGATGTACGTATTTGGTCGCTACGAATATTACGACTCCATGTATAAAGTTCCGGCCGATATCAGCAAGAACGATTGGTGCCAACGCCAACGCATTGTGGGAGGGCTCAACTATTATCCTATTAAAGACGTAGTAATCAAAGCTGAATATTCAGCAGGGCTTCTTAAAAGTCCCTACAATAATGAGAACAGCATATCAATAGGCATTGCATATGCAGGATTCTTCACAAAATAACACATATAAACACATTGAAAATTTATCTGAACTAATTATGAAAAAAATCTTAAGATTTCCTTTACTCATGGCTGTTTCGGTAGTAATAGGACTAAGCGCAACTTCGTGCAGCGACAGCAACAACAACGGTACCGAAGAGGATACTAAAGAAGTAGAGTTGGCTCCTGTTGTAAAACAATATGTAAATAATACAGTAATAACCACATACAAATCTTTAGCAGACGAATCTATTGTATTATATAATGCATTAGTAGCTCTCAAAAAAGATAAAACAGATGCAAATGTAAAAGCAGCTGCTGATAGCTGGATAAAAGCCCGAAACTATTGGGAGCTAAGCGAGGCATTCTTATTCGGACCAGCTGACGACTTTGGTATTGACCCACATATTGACACTTGGCCTTTAGCTAAAGATGCTCTTATTGCAGAGCTCAAGAATAAAGACCACTTAGCTAAAATGGCTCAGGAAAATGGAGATATCTGGGTTGGAGAAACATTCGAAGAAGGTCTTTTCGGATTTCACGGAATCGAATATATATTATTTGAAGAAGGCCAGGCTAAAAGCGCCAGTAAAATAACTGACGATGAACTGATATATGTCGTGGCTGTTGCCGGAGACCTAAGAAATCAATGTTTCAGGCTCGAAGCATCATGGGCAGGCATAAATAATGTCACAGCAGAAAAGAAAGCTAAACTTATAGCTATGGATGCAGCAATCACATATGGTTCAGGAGACGACAGCAAAAACAATGATACCAATTACTCTTATGGAGAATGTATGCTGAATCCCGGACTTACCGCATTTAGTAATTCAAATGTTGATGCTTGCGAAACAATACTTGACGGATGCCAAACTATTGCAGACGAAGTCGGTGCCATGAAAATAGGCAAACCTCATACCGGAGACGATATTAATTACATAGAATCACCTTACAGTTACAATTCTAAAATAGACTTTATAGGTAATATAGAAAGCATCAGAAACGCTTATCTAGGTGGCGCCGATTCTAAAAACAGAGGTGCATCTGTTGCCGATTATGTAAAAAAAGTAGACCCAAGCCTACATGCAGAAGTAATAGCTGCCATAGACAATGCTGTTGCTAAAATAACAGCAATTCCTTTTCCTTTTGCAAAAAACTATACCAGTACACAAGCAGGAGAAGCTATGGTCGCATGCAATGAATTAGCAGATGTATTAACTAAAGCTAAACTGACTATCAGGAAATAATATATAAGATCCTTTATATCTAAATAAAGAGAATACTTCTCGGGAAGTATTCTCTTTGATAGATTAAAACAGCATTATCAACTATTCATTATATGGATATAACATACTGACACTTTCATTAAATGTATGATCAACATGAAAAAATCAAATCTCTTCTACACCGGATTATTCCTATCGGCACTACTACTAAGTTGTAGTGATGATAATAAAGATGAAAATGGTGGAGGCAAAACAGACGATCTGGCCGAAGAATATTATTCCGGAGGTAAACTAGGAACAACCTTTAGTACTACAACCTTTGCGTATGAACAACCCACTCCGGTTGTTGATGAAGATCCGGAAATGTCGCTTCAATTCAAATACGGAGAAGCGTTTTTCGAAAAAGAGTTTACATCAAACACATCTGGAGTACGCCATGGATTAGGACCGGCATTTGTCCGCAGTTCATGTATCACGTGCCACCCCGGATACGGACACGGAAAACGTATGGATCGTTATAGAGCGAAAGATCATGGAAACGGCTATCTGCTGGTGGTTACTGATGAAAATGACAACTTCGTACCTCAGCTTACCGGTATGCCCCAAACTCAGGCAATAGCCCCATTCCTGCCTCCGATAGACGAATCCGGCATTAAAATAGAATGGAAAGAATATACCGATGAGTTTGGAAATAAGTTTCCTGATGGAGAAACATACAGCCTTATCTACCCTGAAGTAACAATCGATCGGTCTGCATTCAATGTTCCAATGCCCGACTTTTATAAAGTACGTTTAGAGGCAACTATAGGTATTTATGGAACAGGGCTTCTTGATGCTATCCCCGATGATTCATTACTTGCTCAATATGAAAAAGAGAAAAAACTGGGATATAAGCTTAACGATGCAAAGTATCAGCCGGAGAATTTCATCAAAGAAGCAGATGGAACTTCTCACCCAGGCCGTTATACTTATGGATTGACGCGCGGAACTTTGCAAAATGGTCCCGGATCTAATGCTATCTGGAATATCACCAATGTAACTCGTTCCGATAGAAGATATCATTATGTTACAGAAGCATATGCTGTAGCTATGTCTCAAAATAAAGATATACAGAAAAGCTTGGGCAAGACAGAAAAGGAAATTTACGATTACCTGATGTCTAAAGAACTGACACCCGAACTTTCGGACGAAGATTATATCAATTTCATGGTATGGCACAGAGGATTAGCTGTTCCGGCTGCCCGTGATTTGGATAATGATCAGGTGAAAAGAGGTAAAGAAATGTTCTATTCAATAGGATGTACAAGCTGCCACCGTCCAACTTGGACAACAGGTGCTGACGACTACAAGGGTGATGACAAAGTTAAAGGAAAGCTCCCGAGATATCCTCATCAAAAAATATGGCCATATACCGATCTGCTTCAACACCGCCTCGAAATGGTGAACAATATCCGCACAGGATGGTGCCGTACCACTCCACTTTGGGGACGAGGCTTATCTGAGAAATGTACCGGAGCCGGAGATCATTTGCACGATATGCGTGCCCGTAATTACAACGAGGCTATTATGTGGCATGGAGGAGACGGTAAATATGCAAGAGAAAAATATCGTAATCTGTCTAAAGAAGACAGAGCGGCTCTTATCAAATTTCTGGAATCTATCTAAAGTATGATCAGTAAATCTTTGAAACGAATAGCATTCGGACTACTAATTACAATATTGGTAGTCCTTGCTTTTGCAACAGTTATAGAAAAACTAAATGGGACAGAGTTTGTCTCCATAAACATTTATGGTTCATGGTGGTTTGTTGTACTGTGGATCGCTTTCGGCATAAGTTCTTTTGCCTACATTATAGTCCGGAGTGCTTACAAACAAAAGCCAAGCTTTTGCCTCCATTGCTCATTGGGTATCATACTGATAGGTGCATTAGTTACATATCTTACAGCCGAGAGAGGATATATACACCTTAGGCAGGGAAAGCCCCTGAATGAATATGTTACTGAGGATGGAATGACAAAAAAAGCCCTTCCGTTTGAAGTGAAACTTGTATTATTTGAGATCGAATATCATGGAGAGAGTGACAAGCCTTCTGATTTCATGAGTTTTTTACGTGTCGATGGCGAAATGTGCAAGGTATCCATGAATAAAATATACACCAAAGACAATTACCGCCTTTACCAGCTGTCATACGATTCGGATGAAATGGGTACGGTATTATTGGTCAATCACGATCCCTGGGGAATAGGAATTACTTACACCGGATATATCCTGCTTGCCCTCTCTATGCTTTGGATACTTTGGATACGTATCGGATGGAAAGGCTTAACAGCAATGCTGATTCCTATAGCTTGTCTTTGGTATTATATATCTCAGATCAACCCGATGACACCGATTCTGCGTACCCCAATGCTCGCAGTGCACGTTTCTATCATTATATTTTCATATATACTATTCCTTATTATTACAGTCTTGGCAATAATAGGAGTCAGTTCATCGAAACAAAACGAAAAAATGTACCAGTGGAGTCAGCAAATGTTATACCCCGCTCTTTTTGCTTTGGCAGCAGGTATATTTATAGGAGCCGTATGGGCCAATATATCGTGGGGAAGGTATTGGGGCTGGGATGCGAAAGAGACTTGGGCTCTTATCACATTTCTAGTCTATTCGATACCACTTCACAAGAAAAGCTTTCCTGCATTTCAGCAACCGTTTAAGTACCATTGTTTTTGTATATTTGCTTTCCTAACCATACTGATGACTTTCTTAGGAGTAAGCTTTCTTCTGGGCGGCATACATAGCTATGTATGAAACAGGCTCTAAATCACAGGAAACATTATTGTTTAAAATTAAAAAGTACAGATACAGTGAAATACATTTTAGATACAGTCCGTATACCGGAATATCATATAAGCCTGAAACCCCTTTCGGCTAACACTTTCGAAGAAGAACTCAACAGCTTATACCAACAGTATATCAATACAACTAAAGAGTTAAATGTTTCAACCCGCAACTTAATCTTCGCCAAAGTATTTATGGCAGATTACATCAACCGGAAAAAGGAATTTGAGACTCACCCGATAATAACGGAAATCACCGACAGTAATTGCCCGGTCTCTATTATAGAACAGCCGCCATTAGACGGAAACAAAATAAATATACTGCTCATTTTCATTGAAGCAGACCACATAGAAAAATACAAGGACAATGAAGTTTACTTTTGCCAGATAAATGAGCAAAAACATATTTATCAGAATGTTATATCGTTTCCGTTATCTGTGAATACAGTATATGATCAGAGCATCTACGCATTCAGAAAGCATATAGATCTTCTTGAACAAAACAAGATGAATCTGAAAGACAATTGTGTCCGCACATGGATATATTCGCGTGATGTCGACAAAGACTACTCTCACATAGTTAAAGCTCGAAATGACATATTCGAAGAACAGGATCTGACGACATCGACACACTTTATAGCCTCAACCGGAATCGAAGGTAAAGGATTATATCCTCAATCAAACATAAATATCGATTTCTATTCCATCGCCAATATTGATAAATACGAAATCCGATATCTTCAGGCTTTGGAGTACCTTAATAATACGGCTGAATACGGAGTCGCTTTCGAAAGAGGAACAAGCATTACATATCAGGACAAAAAACATATTTTCATTTCGGGTACTGCCAGCATAGACAAATACGGAGAATGCCTATTTAGGAACAATGTACTAAAACAATCCGAACGATTATTCGTCAATATAAGCATGTTATTGAAGGATGCCGAAGCGGAGATGAAACACATTGCACAAATGATCGTATATCTCCGAAATGTATCAGACTATACAATAATAAACAAATACATACAGAATAATTATCCCGATACGCCTTTCGTTATAGTAGCAGGCAGAGTGTGCCGCCCCGAATGGCTTATAGAAGTAGAATGTATAGCCGTTCTGAATACTGAGAAGTGATATTAAATCAGGTTTCAATAAAACAAGGAGAAGACACAGCATGAAGTCTTCTCCTTGTTGGTTTAGATAATGAACAAGTGAATGCTAACAAGATTTATTTTTTCCAGTTTTTGGCACGTTTGCGTAACTGATCCAAAGAGTTCACTTCAGGTTCGGGCTTAACGTGTTCTTTTTGAGGAGCGGGTGCTCCCTGAATAGTAGGCGAAGACTTAACTTCTTTTTTCGGAGTTAGTTTCGGAGCAATAGTCGACTGATAATGATTAAAAGCTTCTTTCAAATGTTCCGCTTCTTCCTTGTTCAAAGATATGGTCTGATAGCCCTGAGCATAATGAACTACAAAATTTTCGACCAGATTATCTTTCAGAAAAGATAAATCTCCGGAAAATAAAACCCTGATATCAGCAGTCTTCTGCACAACTGTATTCATACGGCGAGCCTTGGCATAACGAACGGCATTTAGCTCATACTTCCCGTTAGATGTGGCAAATTCGATCTTCTGATTTTTAAAATACTCTACAGGAACCGCTTCTTCAAATACAGCGTCGGTAAACATATATTTCAACGATAGATTGAAGTAAGATTTTCCATCTTCATTCATAAAGCGTACCGAAATCATAGGTTCTTTGAACCGGGGTTTCTTTTGAAGTTTACCTAAAGAGATGGTTTTCCAATCGGTAGAAACCGCATCCTTCGAATCCTGATCATCAGACTGAGCAAAAATGCTCAGTCCGGTAAACATACATACAGATAATAACAAATATTTTATATACTTCATAATCTTTACTTTTTTAGGTCTAAGACCTTTTTTAATTAATATTTATTCTCCACACTCCCTTTTTCAACGTCTTATGGATATTAAGGTCTATTACAGCACTAAATACTTTCTATAACTTAAAAGCATCCAAACTCTTAATCCCTGTGAAGTTTCGACCAAAGACTAAGCCTGTTAGCCAATCCTGTAACTTCCGAATCGAGACTTACTCTATTATATAAATTCGGATCTAGTTCGCACGCCTTTATAAGGTGTCCCGAAGCCTTTTGATCGTCATTCTTCCTTACCGCTATTATTGCCAGCAGATATTCATTTTTAGCAGCCTGAGGCAATTTGTTTAACAAATCCTCTGCTTTATCATTGTATCCCATACAAGCCAGACAAAGAGCAGCATTAAAGTCAGGATAGTTTGCCAATACTTCAAGAGCAGGCATATACTCTCCGTTTCTCAATAATTTGATAGCCTCCGCATAATCTTCACGGAAAGTTTCTCTCACAGTATCTTTCTCGATATCAGGACGGCTTATCTCTACTCTGAAATCAATACGTTCCAACTTGGGGTATATCTCATTTTTTATGATTTTATAATCTTCCGGAAAATCCTTTTTGATATCCTCTTCCGTCTGATCTGGATAAGTTGCCGTAGTAAGCCTGCTGATTATCTCTTGTCCATTAGGCATATCACTGCGCAACTGTATTTCTTTGACCAGCGTATTCCAGTCTTCGCCTTTTGGTGTCACGGCAAAGTGGACAGGCATTTTAGATCTCAGGTATTCTATAACCGATTCCGCCCGATGTTGAGATAAAGCATAATTACTGTCCCAGTCTCCGGATAAGTCAACTGAGCTTTGTATAGTTATACTGTCTACTGCGAGTCCTTCCTTGGATGAATATACTTTATATGCCTCTAGCAGTTTATCGAATATACCGGAATTGGAACTTTCATCAAACTTCGAAACCTTCTTCGATTTGTACTTCGGATAAACGGTTATCTTATCAAACATAAATTTATGAAGCTGTACACGCTCGGTAGCCAATGAATTTTCGGCAAGCTGAGACAATGACGCAATGTAATAAGTGAGTGTATCCGAAGGTGGAAATTCAAACACGGTACGATCCATAGCCTCCACCTTGGAAGTTAACACCACTTTGAGATTCTTCATTCCGGGTCTTACCTTCCATGGCTGCCTGTATGTATAAACCATGTTTTCTTCGGCTGTGATAACTGTATCTGTCCTGATTCCTTTTGTGTCGGTACGATACGGAAACTGCACTATTTCTTTGAATATATCGTCCTTGCGGTTCATATTCATCTCATTCAAAACGATTTCGTCTATAAGATAATGATGCTTTGCTATTTTCACCGAATCTTCCGCCGTAAAAGGTTTTGCTTTCAGATCCCTGATGGTCAATCCTTTTGCATAAAGATTGCGGTACTTTCGCGGAATATGGCTGCGTTTCAGCACACTGTCTTTTTGTGCATGTATATTCATATCCACCGACACGGTATCGACCCAATGTAAAGAGAACCGGTCTTTAAGAAAACGCACATAATCTTTTTCGTACTTCTGTACATACTTCGAATGATAATCTTCAGGCTCCTTCTGTTTCCTCACATTCTTATCGGTCAGATTCTCTGCTTTCCTCCAGTACTTTTCATACATATGGCGTTTATGACGCATCGCAATCGCTTCCATACTGAGAAACTCCATTTCGTTCATTTTCTTCCAGTTCTCATAATCCATCATCAGATCATACTGAGCCCTGAAATCGTTATAGTTGCGTTTCTGTACTTTATGAATTTCTTTATCAAGCCCTTTCCAATCGACAAACAATGAATCGTACGCCGAAGGCGAAACTATAGTAGATAAAAAATCGCTGTAAGCCTCATAGTCACCAACCTGTTTATCCTTAAAGCTATCTCCTGTAAGAATTACTGTATCAAGCGGACAAATGCTATCTCCGTCTATTATTCTGGGAGTCAATACCAATCGCCAATTCGGATCTAATACATCGACCGGAGCCAAAATATCAAAATCGATATTCACCTTACCATCACGTTCGGGGGCAAAGTGAGATTTAACTTTCACAACTACCTCGTTAAGCTTGTATACTTTGGTCGTGTCCAATTTTACGGCATCGCTTGCAAAAACCTCTCCTTCCTGAAGAGATTGCTGTTCACCACGATTCGAAAACGAAACCTCTTCAGAAACAGTCCGGGGTCCATCCTTACCTTCGAGACCTCCACCTTTAACAAAGTCTATCTCGGGTTTAGCAGTCTGCATAAAAAGTCTTTCTATATCCAACCGATTATACTGCTTGCGTGATCCGCACGACGAAAAAGCAAAAACGACGGTCAATAACGAAAGGAGTAATAAAAAACTAATAAAAATAGTCAGGATGTTTCTTTTCATATCCATGTTGTTCCAATTTAGGTCACAGACCTATTTATATCATTAAATACTTTCTTTTACTTAATACGTGTTATGCTAAGCCTCAGCCGGGGGATTTTGATATGTAACATATCGCTCCGGCTCATAGCGGAATATCCTAGTTTAATTTCAGTCAATACAGGAACAGCATCTTTATATGTATATTCGGGATCACACATATATTGCTCTTCTACAATCCAATCCTGACCTATCCCTTTAGGTTTATCAGTCTGTTCAGTCTTATTTTTCTTATATAAGGTATATTTTCCTTGCAATTCTCCGGCATCATTGATCTTTCCGGTAGCTTCATATCTATAGTTTCCCAGTTCGAAATTAAAAACATCACACAGTGTGTCATTTTTCACCACTAACTTGAGGTTATTCGCTCTGTAAACTTCATCTTCAACTAACTTCACTTCGCGTCCGCCTCCTTTCACAACCTCGTTCTTGCGCTTCCACTTCCGCTTATCGCAGTTAATAACAACTAAACCATTCAGCCGGCCATCGACAAAAGTAGCGGTTATCATCTCCTGTCCTGACCAATTACTCGGATGCCCTTTAGGCAACGACCACTGTCTTCTGTATTTTCCGTGAGGGATTTTCCTTCCATCCGGAGTTTTGTAATACTCATAGGTCTCCATGCAATCGGTACGCCTATCCCTGAACTCTTCGACAAATATCGTTCGGCCATCTTTTTCTTTTCCCTTATTTTTATCTTTTGATATTACGGGAATTGCAGAAGCCAAACACAACAGCAACAAAATGAATTTATTCTTCATATACTTATATTATTTATGAAGGTCTGCCGACCTACTTACATTATCATTCAACCTTGATTTATCCATTATCCAGATATCCAACCCTTTCCGCAATCTCTCCTGATTTCTCAGGAAAGATTGACTCGAAAGGTATCATACGAACTTCCCAGTCAGTATAATAGAGGATTGAACAAAACGATATTAGTTATCTTCTTTTCTTCAATGAATAATTAAGGGGATTATATCTTTTAGGTCTCAAACCTTTTTGTTATTTCTTTCAATACACTGATTTATATTTTCTGTCAGCTGATAGTTTGTGTCATAAATCGCATTGAGCCTGAAGCCATTTCTCTCCATTCCACACATACACACCCTGAGGCATCTTACTCCCTTGATTGCCTGTATGCAATACCATCAATCCGATCAGAGACTTTTTCGTATCATTGTAGCCTTTATCTTCGGGATCGGCAAAAGGTTCCAGATTATTCACACCCTTTAATTCGACCTTGGTCAACTGTATCGAATTGTGCTGCATATCTACTTTTGAAGATACCAATGAAGCAGGCAGGCTTTTGTTTTGAGCGACTGTTTTTCCTGATAACGGATGTACACTCTGAGGGTGAACAGCCATTGCCGTAAAGCAGTTTAATAATATGACACTTAAATAAATAAAGGTTGCATGCCTTCTTATTTTTTCAGTAAACATATAAATATCAGTTATTTATAATTATACAATAGCCGGTAGGGGCTGAAGTTTCATTCCATTCGGAAACGATCAGACACCTGTCATGAAGTGTATTATACGGGAACATTCTCCATCTTACAATTTCCGCAAAAACTGGCTCCGGCTTCAATCTCCAGATTGGCAGCAATAAGATCACCGTTACAAAAAGACGAAGCTCTTAGAATAGCTATCTCCGATACAATAATATCACCATATATCTTCCCTACCAGTTCCACCGACTTACTTCTGATAGTACCTGTTACACATCCTCCCAAGCCAACGATTACCCGTCCCTGACTGTTTATATTTCCCGATACATTACCATCTATCCTAAGGTCATCATCAATATTTATCTCCCCCCTGATAGTTGCTGCATTAGAAAGAATACTCAGGCTATCGGAAATAGTTAAGGGAGAATACTCTTTCTTCTTATTTTTGTTTAACATGATATATACTAATCGTTTGTGTTTATTATTAAAAAACATATGCCAGACTAACGGTGCAACCTCTGTCTCTAAGTGAAATTTCTCGATCACCCAACAATAAGTGATTCTCGGAAAAGCTCAAATTATAGTCGGCATCAAGTCTCAGATAGGGTAATAAATAAACGCCGGCTCCGAAAACAACACCGTTTCGAAACTTATCCGAGCCTTTACGGTACTTGAGGGATTCAGAACTTTCATTATCCTTTATTTCTCCCGAAAACACATAAGATGAATATACTCCGGCCTTAACCAACGGTTTAAACTTGAACTGATTCCATGTTTTCTGAAAAACAATTGGGAGTTCGATAAAATTCTCGGAAAAATAATAGGAAATTCCGGTGGTATTATCCAGGTTATGGCGTAACGAAAACTCCCGGTAACGATACATCAATCCTACATTTACGGACAAGTCTTCGGCAAACAAATTCGTTTCGTAATACAATCCGACTTTACAACCGATCTTCTGACTAAGTCCCACGCCCTGATATTTTATAGACGAGCCATCGAAATTTAAACCTGCGAGGATACCAAATCTTTGAGCCTGACACACAATTCCACTAACAAACAAAAAAACAGAAAGAACAAAAATCTTCATAAGTCAACTACCGGATATAAAGTCTTAATACTATGATACAAATTTCGGGTCTGGGCATACAAGTTAGATGGCATGATAGTAGTGAGGCTGTTTTTCCAAAGGGAGAAACCTTTGCATCTTACAGCACAACCAACAATAATCTCCGATTCGGATTCTTGTATTATATCCAGATAAGGATTATTTGATTTCATTCTGTTTACATCTTTTAAAGCAGCAAAAAGAATTGCACTATCGCCTTTTAGATACTGAACTTTTAATACAGTATCAACTGAACTTGTTGAAAATAAATAAAATGCAGACCGCTCAAATGCGAACCAATAATTATCAATTTTATACAGATGGATAAAACTGTTATTATCCTGTTCTCTCTGCCAAATTTGTTTTATATCACCCATAACCATCATATTTTGAGGTCTCAGACCTGTTATCGTTGCTTACTCACTTCACAGACAAACAGTATTTACGGTTGTTGTTCTACAGTTATTGTCCTTACCAGATTTCCGGCTCTTACAATTATATTGCCTTGACGTGCAGACGGCGCAGCCAGGAGCGATCCCGAAAGAATATACCTGTTACCCGACCCCGAAAACGAAAGTCCTGTAATCCAGTCCACATCAGCAACCGCAGTTAATGTCACCGCTGTATTTGTACTCAATACGGTTCCGATGGTTTTCGTTCCGCTTCCACTGAATGAAACCCTATTGGAAGAAACTCCCAGTTCGTACTTTGCATCAACAACAATATCTGTTATGTCATCATTATTATCTATTATTTCAAAAAATATATCCGCAGTATAATCGGCAGCTACAGCTTCTTGGAGTGTAAGGTATCCTGAACCCGAAACCCGTGATATACGAGTCAGATAACGGTGATTGCGAACAGGACTTACAGGCTCTTTATTTCCATCCGTCAGCCATATCTTATAATAACCGTCAACACCTTTATATTTTCCTCTGATTATCACCGAAATACCCGTATTATCCAAGATGTTGCTGCGTTCATACAAATAAATATCGGATGTGACATTAGATGAAGCTAAATTCCAAACTCCGGCTCCCTCCGTATTTACATAATTAATATAGTGTATTCCAGAAGGTAAACTAACCGATGCAGGCAAAGAATTAGATGAGGTATAATCTGAAGGAATTACCTTTCCGAAAGCCGATGATTGCAGCAGAGTAAAACCTGTCAATGAAAAATCGGCAAGACCATTTTCTTCGGTCGGAGTTTCACACTCCATTTTCATGGCAGCCACCATCCTTATCATGTTTATATTATTGATGGTTGTCCCCGATCTTACCTCTGTAAGGTCTGCTCTGCCCCACATAATCAAAGGACATTGAGGAGAAGTATAAGCATAGAGTGATGTTGTTTTCAACAACTGAGCAACAGACTCCATGCTCAGACCTGAAGATAGTTCACTGAAATTGATTATATCATTGCCCGAAAGATCACGTCCATTGGCGATTACATATATAGACCGAGCCGAGCCGGTAGGCAATATACGAGCCGAAAAAGTGCGGGTATCTCCTGAATTTTCGATCGAATTGACTTGTATACGCTCCATAAAAGCCTGATGTTCATCAAAGACCAACAGATCAACACAACGGATAGATGAGTCGTCATACGAAGATGATCTCAATAACGATACAGATGTATTTTCCTGTATATTCATCGAAAATGCAATCTCTACTCCGTCTTCGGATGTTGGTAAGTCATCTGCTGTTGAACAAGCAACCAACAACAGAGCCATTATATTGATAATAAAATACTTCATTTTACTATTTCTTATTTTTGTAATACAATTCTACTCTTTTAGAATAGTCGGTCTTCGATTCTCCAATTCTTTGAGCAGGCATATCAGCCATCGAACTTCTCAACAGAACCGAAGACGCCGAAGATGCAGCCGAACTGGTGTATATTTCAATACTTGCCGATCGTTTTATTTTATCGAATGTGACCCGTCCTACTTTATCGAATAGAGTACGATAATTATTAAAAGCCTGTGTTTGTTTATTCACAATAACTCGTGTTGCGGGTGAGCTTGAATTACTATAAACGACCTCTCCCGTATTATTATAAAAATTCTTTCTCAAGCTTGAATCGTTATAAGTATCAGCATATCGCTGCATTGTTCCACCTTTATATGCAGTAAGCAATATCTTAATCGGAGTAGATGAACTTGTACTCCACCAAATGGCATATAAGTCAATATAAACATATCGAGGTAACACATCGTAATTGTTTGATGAGCAAAGATTCTTCACATCAATATAAAGGCTTTCCCCTGCATTCTGGTTGGTATTATCTCCACCCCAGACCAAAACACTTTTTCCTGCAGAATCAGTAATTTGTCCTCCATTACCTGCAGTAGCCGAAGTACCAGTGTTACCTGCTTCGCTAGCAGTAGATCCGTTAGCCAAACCTATTGTTCCACCATACAACCCATACCCCAAAGGTCTCGAGTCAACCTTGGTCAGTCCTGTATTCATAAATTCAGTGGCTGTATCCAAATCCTGTCCTCCTGTTCCTGTCCAATCGTATTTGAATACAAGGAACTCAAATTCGGGAATGGTTATTATTATATGATCAAGCTGTGTTACTGTTATTGTTTTAGTATAATTCGGATCATTTGCATGAGCTATAATTATAGAACCAGTACGCCTTTGTTCATCAGGTCCGGCCTCGGCTTTTATTCTCAATACTCCATCAACATTGGTTACGACCATCCACGAATCGGAAACACTTTTCACTACCCATTTCTGATCACCGCCTAATGCTTTCAGATCGGTAAAATCGGTTGTACCTTCCTGTCCTCCTATTTCCACCGAAGACGGAACTTCGAGATGAAGGTTGCAGACTTTGATACTGTCGTATTCCATAGTATTAAGATTAGCAAACTTATAGTATGTATTACCATATGATGATCCGGCGGTAAAAGTCAGTGAAGCATTTCCTGCACCACTGCTTGCATTACAAGTTGCATTTGCCGTATTTCCTCCGGTCTGTAGCCAACGTGAAGTTTCAGGGGATACTTGTAACGATACATTTTTTGAAGGTGCAGCTTCCGACAAATAAAGCGTACGGGGAGTCAGGTATATAGAACCATCCTGCACAGGAAAAGGATACTGATTTACAGTTATCATCTTTGTAAGGTTCTTTACTTTCAACTTCAAAACTCCCGATCGGGGGGTTGTATAATCATCCGAAGCAGCTGTTATCTTTATCTGGTTAGATGACGTAAATGATGCTGTCAACCACGAAGACTCCGATGTCAACGAACATTCGGAAGGTAAAGCATTTGTAGTGAATGTGAAATTCTTCTCTACACCGATTTTGGTTATCGTTTCCTGTATAGACAGAAAGGTTTGAGACAAATCCGACGTAATTGTATTTTCATTCCATGGCAATACATTCAGTGTACCCTTGATCAGCACAGCAGAAGCATCAGTCTCACCTCCGGGTGAAACAATGGTAGCCGTTATATCATAAATTGTATTGCGGTTGATGAGGTAACCATTATCACTGTTGACAAGTATCTTATAATAATTATTGTAATTTATTTGCCCGTTGAGCCTTTTATAAGGAACTCTTATCACCAAAGTTGTAATATCGGATTCGGACGAGTACGATCTTTTGAGATTCTCGTTCACATAAGCATGAGTAACGAACAAAGCCGATTCCGTACCGCTTCTCGACTCGGCTGCAATATACTTCTCCGCACCGTTAAAATAATTCAAGGTCGATGGGCTCAACTCCTTTGACACCAGATACGATCTGTCTGCCTGATTGATCACCTTAAATACCATGGATGAAGTATCGGGTACGAGATAAATATCTTCTCCCCCGAACGTAAACTTCTTGGCAGTCAATGTCAATTTGATCTTCGCAACATTACGAACCAATGAAACCGTAACCTGCGAATCTTCCTTAAAATTATGACCGGATACAGCACCATGCATCACCAGAGGTTTATCTGCATCGGGTTGAGAAATATTCTGTTCTATCTTTTGGGTAATTATTGTATCAAGTTGTGTTTCGGTTGTAATATAAGATAGATCCGATGTATAATTGGCAACAATCTGTATATCTCTCGATTTGTTGAGGTCGGCAAGAATACCACCATCCAATACCGTGATGATCTGTTCGTTGAGCCAGTTACTCATATCGACCTCAGACGAAGCCGCAACCGCGGGAAGAATATCAATGTGTGTGGAGAACTCTTTCTCTCCGGTCTCCGAATCAAATATAAACAGAGTCAAATCCTTTATAATAGATTCACTTAGGACTTCGGTATTCAGAGAAGACGCATCCTCCGCACTTATCGGCAGCTGCAAGGCAATCTGCACCTTACCGTCTGACCTGGGAGCAGTCTCTGTAGTATCTTCTATTTCGGCCGAGCAGGCTGAAAACAGAAGAAGCACAGATATGAAACTTATTATAGAAAAATATTTATTAATCACACCATATATATTTTAAGGTCTCAGACCGATTGATTTATTTATACAAGTCCGTTACATCATATTGCTGGTACAGCCCATCGAATCCTGCAATAATGAGATTGAGTTTGGTAGACATCGCAGCCCCTCCCGTTTTGCGTCTTACTTGTATATTTACGGGAGAAGCTGTGAATTGTCCTAAAGTCACCGCGTCATCAACAAATTCAAAGTTCTGAGTATCTTCCAACGTCATCCACCAGTTACGCTCCTGTTTCATATTCATTTGATATGAAGCAATCGTTCCGTTATTCTCAAGTAATGAAAAATCAAACATTTGCAGATCTATATGGGACGACACCGTATTCCAGTCCTGAATATTTACCTTTATATCCATTCGTCCATTTGCAATAAGAGATAGCAGTAATATAGAATTACTCTTAGGAACAGTTTCTATCACTACTTCTTTGCTGAAAGCATATCCTGACGATCTTTCAAAATTTACCGCCAATGTTATTTTGTGTGTCGAAATATCAACAGGTGATACCGATTTATGAGCCGGTATTATAAAGTCGACCGTATCACTCTTGAGATGCCCTTGTTCGGACGATTCGGAAAACGTGATAGCTTTAGTCATAGGAACTGAACTTACAACCGGATTGTCTTTATCCGGATATAAGCCTCCGTTCCAAGACAAGCTGGTAGGCACGTTCTTCAATGATACGGTATGCCCATTACCTCTCGTAAAGCCTACACCGTCTTCGAGTACCACTCTCACTTTAGCAACATTACGTATCAGCGAGGCAGATGTAGTGTGTGTTTGGTCGGCATTGATAGTCAGATTGTCAATGAGAGCCGTTCTTATCTCGGGAACATCAGGCAACAACCCTCCTTCGGGCTGAGTCTGCCACATAAGAAGACCTGACCTTTCTGCTGAAAACACCGGAAAAGTAAGCAGTGAACTAATATCCGATTCGCTGCATCCAACCAGCACAAGATTCCATATTCCTGAGGGCATACTCATCTTTACATATCCCGGAGCTCGTTCTACATTCAATGCTTTGTGATGGAAATAGCCGGCATTAGAGCCTGATGCATTAAATACATATACATCTGTATTATCGCCGATATTAGAGGAAATCGTATCTATCCTCAGATAAAGAGCACTAGACAGGCTTTCTTCTGTATTTACCTGATTGGTTTCGGAACACGAAACACAGACAAAAGCCAAAAAGAAAACTGAAATAATATATTTAATACATGCAATCATATCCTAAATATTATAAGGTCTCAAACCTATTTTTGATTTACGAAGCGTAACAACAAGTTATCTTTATCCAAGACCTATTGTTGATTCATACCTTACATAACCCGTATAGAATCGGGCTTTACCACAATTAATATTTGACAGTTACACAACTCTTTTACTGAAAGATGTAATGAATATTACACCATGCAATTCCGGTATTCAGACCTTTTAAAGAATGGATAGAGGACAAGCCGGCATAATCCAACACTCTCGATTCGGTTTCGTCATAATTGACGATCCGACGTTTATGATTATCAAGACACGACAGTCCGAGTTTTAATACCACCTTTAGCCCATCGGTATAAGCAAAAGGTATCCAGCACGAATGATCATGACTATAGATTTTAATAATCCGGTTTTCCAATCTGTAACTGAAAGAGTAGTTATATGGCAATATGCTGAGTTTGGCATCATCAACAAAAATCAACAACATTTCTTTATAAAAACTATCTTTACGGGTTATCTCTTCCGCCCACAGATCTTGCGGCCTAAGGTGTGACGTATCACATACTTTAGCCTTGTCTTTTTCTCCTGTGTACATTCTGAATTCTTTCACTTCAGAATAACGGAACGATAGTACCAATGGTGTATCCATACATTTCATACCTTTCTTGTATTATGGGATTTACGGAAAACCGGATATCAAGCAAATCTTATTCGGTGATAGCGAATCCGGCAGATGCCTCGGTAGTCGATATCAATATATCCGGTGCATTATCGGGTTTACTTACCGAATCGATGCCTACTACTAACTTTTTGTTTCCTGCTTTTTCCTGATTAAATAGGATAATACCGTTTAAGTTTACCGCACTTCGGTTGCCATCTCCCCAAATTCTCAGATCGTGACGATTGGTAAACGCAAAGTCTTTTCCTTCTTCGGCTGTAGTCTGAGGAAGTACCGAACACGATACTTTGATATCTCCTCCGGTTGCATTGGTAAGTAAAGCCCCATCGGATGCCCTGACCAAAGACACTTTGAAAAATCCGGAGACGATATTGTTCATGCGGCCGTGATCTCCCAGCGATGCGATATTTACCATAGCCGGCTGGTCTATAATAGTGCCGATACAGCTTAGATTTGTACTTTCGAAGTTGATGCGGGCATCATTTATCGCATATATTTTATTAAAGTCGACGACAACCTTTTTGGGCAGTTCATAACGGGTATCAGAGAATGTTTTCACATTGAATTTACCGTTAGATGCTCCACGTCCGACTACCAAACGAGGGCTCACACCCATATCAAAATCGTGATTGTCTGCTGTACCTTTGCCGTACACTCCTTCGATAACGATATCCGAACCGGTAGCATTGATCAGTTTTTCTCCATTGGTTTTGAAAATCCCCAATTCGTAAACAACGTCATGCATACCCTCAAGTCCATCCTGAGTATTAATCATTTTCACTAATACTTCCTGATCTTCGATATCTCCGACACCTGCCGATTTTACAAGATAACTCTGCTCTACATTTGCCAGACACAGTTCAAACATTTTACGCCCTTCCATCAGGTTATTGGCTTTTACAGGCACTTCCACATCCTGTTTAATCATATAGCGGGCAGTTCCGTCATTAGAAGGAACAAACGATAAACTACCTTTTACCGAAGTATAATTGTCTACCTGATTGGCAGTTCCGTCTTTTGTAAAATATTCAACTCTTACAGGGATAGGCGCACCTTGATTAGTTACCGGATAACCTGTCAACGTTACTGTAAATACAGCTGTAGTATAGCCATTTACAGGTTTATTTATTTTGACATCTGATACATAAATACCATGCCCCAGTTTGATCAAACGGTTTTTCATTCCTTTAAACAGAATATCACCGTTTTCGGTAAATACGATCTCATCGAACATCTTCTTATCATCTTCGATAGCATAACGGTCAAACAACAGATCGCCGCTGTTCGAGAGCATACATACCCGTCCTGTAGAATTCCCAGCCAGAAATATTCCGGCTGTTGACATATGTACCTGATCGAAGTTGCCATCCGTTGCCTTTTGGTATATCTGGCGTCCGTCTTTCGACAAGCCTGTTATCATACCACGGCTTCTTTCGGTATCGAAACCAACAATTACAGATTCGCCGCTTTCGGCATTCATCCCCATACCCGAAACTGTTCCGGAGGTAACATATCTCTGTAAGTCAGTACCATCGTTACGCAAAAGCGAGTAATAACATTTTCCGCCGCCATTACCTCCGACCAATACATTTCCGTTTTTGGCTAAAGACAGATATTCAAGCGATACACCCTGTGCGGCAGGTATTATTTCTTTACTGAATATGATATCGCCCTCGGGACGAAGTTTTATAACCCTTCCCCCGGCAAGCGCACTGTTGCCTATCAGGAAGATATGATCATCGGAAGCGGTAACCATTTTCATAATTTGGAATTCGGGTTCCGGTAATTTTGTTACAAATACGGTTTTACCGTTACTGTCTAACCGTACTATCACAGATGCAGTTCCGTCTTCTCCGGTAAATGCCGCATGTACATACTCTCGAACACTACCCAATACATCAAAGCCGATGCAGGGACCGCCTTCATCCGATACATATTTATAGATGACTTTACCTGTCGCATCCACTTTTGACAACATTCCGGCACGTACGTTTCCTGAACGTGACTCATACCCGCCGACTACAAAACTTCCGTCGGGCAGACGTTGTCCGCAAAACAATTCGCTGCCTGCTTCACCAACACAAACATCAGTCAGAATAACACCCGATTTGTCAGTCACCACAAAACGCCCGTAAAGATTTTTGTCTTTTCTCTTGGGTGAAGAATCGTAAGATTGACCGATAATCAACAATTTCTGTTCTCCTACATGATACACGTTATTGACCGAAACAAATCCTTTCGGAAACGAATGTGAAGCCTGTACTTCTCCATCCCTTTTGATCCACGAAACGGTCAGCACACCATCGTTATTAGCGACAAGTGCAACTTCGCCATTCGAAACCGGGCACGTATGTTGATAGGGTATCCCATCTCCATACGTCCGGTCATAAACCACTGGCATATATTGACCTTTGACTTTTACCGGCAATCCGAAGAAAGCCAGTACCAACATGACTAAACCAACATACAAACTACTCTTAAACTGCATCTCGTTAAAATATTTATTTTATTATTCTTACATCTTCATCTTGTTACCGCCTTGATATCCACACGCCTGTACACCTTATTCTTAATTATCTTATCCGATAAGTCTCCTATCCGGGCATATGAAGACAATTCTTTTCCCATTTCAAAGGCTGCAGGCTCTGGTATATTGTTTTCGGACAATATTTTGCCCTTTCCTTCTATCAGAAATACCCTGTCGACACCTCTTCTTCCGAGCCAGAAAGCTGTTTCCTGTGCCCGTTTGACCGAAAGATTATAATTGTATTCTTCAGAACCCATCTCGTCGGCATACCCTTCAACGATAAGCGTGTCGATCCGGTTGAAATCGGTTATTTTATACCAGTTTTCGAGTTCCAACTTTGCTTCGTCACTCAGGGCATAATGGTCGAAATCGAAGTATAAGGTCAGAGCCTCTTGTATAATATGATCGGGGAGAATTATTTTTTCGTTTCGAGGCTGTGTGTTGGCGTCAGCTTTACCAAGTAGATTGATCGAACCGGAAGAAATGGCTTTAGCCTCCGATATGCCGAACAACGATCCGCTGTTTTGCGATATTGCTTTATTTTTTTCGAAATAGAATATATCGTCTTTGCTTTCCTGATTTCTGTCTGATACGAAATATCCTCTGTTTTCATCTATATAAAGCAGGTTAAAGTCATTCATCACCGTATTTACAGGATAAGAAAAATGATGCAGGCTTCCTGTTACAGCCTGTCCCTGCTCGTAACTGACAGAATAAATATCATAGCCACCGAATCCGATATGTCCGTTCGATGAAAAAATCAGCATATTGTTGAACAGTACCGGAGAAATTTCGTCACCTTGGGTATTTACCTGCGCCCCCAGATTAACGGGGATACCCCATGCTTTAAGATTATTATCCCAATGAGTTATATAAATATCATAGCCACCGAATCCGCCGGGTATATCCGAAGAGAATAACAATGATTTTCCGTTATCTATAAGACAGGGATGAGAATACGAATAGCCTTCCTTCTGAGGAAAGACCTCTTTGAACGCCGACCATTTCTTTCGTTTCGAATTATAATCCGACTGATATAATCTGGAATAAAAAGCATTTGTCTGCTGTTTATCGGCATCTTTTACCTTCTTGGCATAAGCCGCTTGCGTCACAACCATTTTAGACATATCATCTGAAAATGTCACAGGACCGCTTTGCAGGTTTTTAGGAATCATATTCAAGAACTTTCCATTGCCAGATTTGGCGTTAGCTGCACTAAGCAAATGGTAGTTGCTGTTGTAATAGAATTTTTTATTGGGATCGTGAAAACGGCTGGCACTTGCTGCATAAAAATATTCGCCATCCTTCACTCCTACCCAATATTCCGAATTGGATGTATTCACCCCTTCAACGGATTCTACGCTGAATTCGGCACTGCCGACAGGCATAAATCCATCTGAATAATCAAGAGCCTGCAATATATTCTGATACCTCTGGTCTTTGCTATAAACATCTCTGAACGAATATTTTCGAGCAAGAGTCACCGCCTTCATTTTTTGCCCCGAAAACCGCAATGCGTCGAGATAATTACAAACATCTCCGGCAGTAAACATCTGATCCGAAATAGCCATTGCAGCGTCGTAATGCGGTACAGACTCATTGTAGTCGGACAAGGAAGAAAACAAACGACCAACTTTGAGGTGCAACGAAGCCAAATACTCCGAACTGAGCGGGTATTTAAATGCGGTTTCGTATATCTTCATCGCCTTATCGAAATCCTGTTGAATAAATTTCCGGTCTCCCTTCGATTCTATTCCCCGTGCCTTTCTGTCCTTCATGCCATCAGACCAGGGATCACTCTGAGCCTGTGTCAATACGGGAATGGCGACAATGCCGATAAGTATCAATTTTGATCGTAATATTTTATAAATCATATCTTATAAATAAATATTTGCAATAAGGAAGAAGCCCTTATCTGAATATGTTATATACTAGAGAAACTCCTATCTTGGTAGGCCCTACATAGCCTTTTGTTTTTTTACTTTCGAGCTTGAAATCAGCATATTCACCACCCAGCTGATACTTGTCATACTGCAAATTGGCATAGCCTATACAAATATTGGCGTCTATACGGAAACGGCTCGATAAGTAAAACTTATACCCTCCCGTCAGTCCTGCTGATATACCCCAGCCTTTGCGTCGATAGCTTGTTTTTTCGGGATCTTTATCTTTCAACCCTATATTGAAATTTCCCATCATACCATAAGGCCCTATATAAAATCCGTCCCAAAGGTCATTTGTGTAGTAGTATTTGGGATTGACATAATACCTGAAATCAATAGACCCGATTAACGCCCTGAATACTTCTTCGTCTTTTTTGAAAAGGTAAGGCAGCCACATAGCATCCACGTTGAGTGTGAGCTGACGCCCTACTGACCACTCTATCCCGAAATTGGGACTCCCCACCAATGTAAAAGGCACATTTGTTTTCAAAGCCTGTCCTTTGGCTTGCGGACTAAAAGCCAAGAACAACAAAGCCATCACTATCATTGGAATATATTGCATCAACCGTCTCATCAAATCAATCTTATTTAAGCGTATTTATTATTTCTAATGCGTCATTAAAGTTCAATGCCATTACCGTTTCCGGGACTTGAGTTCCCTCCCGATTCGATATTAGGCGACCACTCTTTTATGTTAGCCAAACGCAATACCTGAACGTCATTACCATCAACCTCTACAATAAGAGTTTCATTCATGTGTAAGATCATCGGAATTGAGTTTTTGTCTGTAATCTCGGCATCGAGCGAATACAGTATATTATTATCAGCCCCGATGAGGTCTATGGTAAGTATCATCGGTTCGTTCGAATTATCTTCATTTTGTGGCGACGGGAAATAATTATTGCGGAATCCAAAATCAAAATCTTTATATGGATTTTTATATAATGCTGCTTCCAGTTTCATCATATCCCCTGCATCAGACCGCTTAGAGCGAGTAGTGATACTGTCGGTTATTTGCGCCAGATTCTGAACAGTGCCAACTCCTCTGGCCAGGATTTTGACTTTCTTTATATTATCGAATGTAAGAGACTCCGATATCTTAGTCAGTCGTTTGAATACGACACAGATACTGCCCACATATTGTTTATCGAATTGTATTGTATCCCTTACTACAGGCCCCGGATAATGTATATAAGGAGCTGCTGTTTCGGAATATATACAGGGAGGTTCGGGATAATACCCGTCCGACATCTTTTTTAATGCAAATGCAGCTGTACTGAAAGATGATAAGTTGCTGAATTCGATGTTTTGCATATTGGTAAAGCAAAAAACAGAATGCTCTCCCGGATAAAGCCTGAAATTGAAGTTTCCTTCCTGACTTCGGGCATTTTCGGTAAACGGATAATTCGAATACTTTTCTTTTTCGATTTCTGTTTTGAAAACAAGAATGCTCAGGTCTTCTATTTTATATGAATCTGTCCTGATACTTTTATCTGCCTTAGGAACATATACGACATAGTTTGTCTCATCCTCAAAGTAATCGTATGTGCAGGAGCTCATACCCGAAAACAAGCAGATAACGATGATCAAAAAACAAAGTCTCAAAAAATTATATTCTTGTATCATATGTTCTAATAAAAACATGAGTTAGGTCTCAGACCTATTTTATATACCGGTTCGAAGTTGTAGTCTGACCCTTCCGGCAATACTTTCGTTCTGACGGAAAGCATTGCCGAATAACATAAGGCCAGTAACTAAGGTCTCAGACCTCTTCATTTATCAACTAAGCACGAAACGACAGGAGAGCATCTCTCCGTAATGTCATTAAATACTTATTACTGTTATTTTACTATTTTGATTTTCGGTAAGATATACCTGCTCTAAGAAAGTTCTAAGCTATAGCTCAATAGTTTCCCTTTCGATATGATCCCATTGTTGAGGAGCACCGATACTGATGATAAGACCACCTTCCGATCCGGGATTTTCGGGATTTTCGGGTAATCCGCTTGATGACAGTTTCAGATTCACTTCACGTATTACGTTTGGAGAGAAAACACCGTTAACTGTACCATACCAATATACAGGTTGTGGAGATGAAGCAGTAGTTCCGTCAGCATACTTATAGCCGGCAGGAGCCAAAGCTGCAACTACGATAAAGTATTTTCTGGCAACTGCTGCATCAGAACTTGATGATAATCCGTCTGCTTTAGTTGCATTCGGCCATACAAGAATATCTTTCCATAGAGTATAATCACTACCCAGAATAGTTGTTGGCTGGTAATCATCAGCCGAAGGATCAGCATCGTTATATGTAGTAGTTCCTGTTGAGCCAATTAAAATACGGTTAGAATCCGAATTGTTAGGTAAAAGACCTCCGGCAAACGTTCCCAGTTTGAAACCCATCCCCACAGGCAGGTTGTGGACTGCGATAAAGCTGCTCGCACTGTTGAATGTTACTGTACTCAAGGCCGGAGCGGTAGGATTTTTATCTGTTTTATCGATTCTTACACGCATCAACGAAACTTCTCTCTGCAATTCTAAAGTAGTTCCGCTCAAATCGGTAGTTTCACCCCTGGTGATTGTCACACCGCTTCTGTAAGCGGTAAATACCTCCGATGTAGGAGTATAAGCAACGTCTCCGGCTTCAAATGTATGTCCGGATGGGAATGTAGATTTCTTCCAGTCAACAAAAATATTAGTATTCAGCTTTTTGCCTCTTACATTATAAGCATCGAAAGCTGTCCATGCCGAACCTCCGTCGAGAGTAGTAGCAATATTATCCGATGCAGAATTAACATTGGCAACCAATGCCAGATCATATGTTCCTTCGGGCACATTGGTCCACTTGAATATTTTATCTGTTGATGTCGAAGGATCAAATACCGCAGAAAAAGCAACCTTACCATCTGTGGCATCATACAGAAACATCTGTAATTGTTTTACATTGCTCCAACTGGTTTTAGGTATCGCTGTTGATTCAGAAGAGGACGCCCTGAGGACAGCCGATTGTTCAAAGGTAATTTTTGCCACCAATTCGCCTTCTTCGGACGCACCTGTAACCACATTATCATCGCTTCCACACGACGAGAAAAGCAGTCCTGTAATAGTAAGTAAACTGAGAAATACTTTTTTCATTTTTAATTTTATTAATTATCTAATCTGTTCTGAACATTTTTTCACTCAGAAGAAAGGAAAGTAATCTGATCATCCGAACCACCGGCCGCTACTGACAAATACTTATCCAACCAACACATTTATAACCATTTGCCTTTTATAAATTCTATCTCCAAACCCTATTTTCAGAGCATAAGAAGAACCCTCACCCGAAATAAGCTTTCAGGTAATATTAAATCTTTTTCTGATTGAAAAATATCACATTCAGGTTGTTTTCAACTCTACTCTTCCTATCGGAAGCCTTTGTTTCTTTGAGAACAGTCAATTTTGGATATACATACTTTTCTCTGTTTTTGTTTGTAAAATTTTACTTCAAGGTCTCAGACCTGTTTATAGACTTTCATCTGACTCTTAGAGATCAAATAGTATTCGAAAAAATCGTTGTACTAGTTGCGGGAACCAAAACCATGTAATTAGATATTAGGCCGATACACATTTATTACTACATTATGCCCACTCGATTATCAAACACTTTACAACACAAGAGTTACATCTACTATTTATTTGTTACAAATATAAATTACATACATCGATTTAGGGCTCTCCATTTTTTCCTACTTGTTCTTCAAACTTTCCGGATGCACAAAATTTCGTCTTATCTCCCCCGGAGTCTTACCCATATGTCGCTTGCAGAAGTCATTCAGAGTAGATTTGGAAGAGAATCCGAAGTCCTCGCTAATCTCTTTAAAGTTAGAATCGCTGGAACAGATTGCATGGAAAATCTTCTTTACCTTCTGTTCAGTCATCCACTTATAGCCCGAAGTACCAAATACCTTCTTGAAACGTTTTTCGATGCCTGAGACAGTCATATTCATAGAATCTGCCAGATCAGTTAACGATTGATACTTGTGGCTGTTTTGAATAACATGATGCGAAAAATTAGAATCGTAACTCAACGCTTTTTTAAAGAATCTCGATAAATCTTCTTTAGGATAAAATGCACCCAGCAGATAAAACAGTTCTCTTATCTTAAGGGTAAAGAAACCCTCGCAGCGCAAACCGCTCTCGATACTTTTAAGCAACTGCAGTACGTAATCGTTCAGTATATCATTTGCTGCCAACATAAAAGGCGTTTTTATATCGACCTGAAAAACAGACCCATGCCTATTATCTTTAGTAGTAAATATCAGGTCTTCTAACCGGTAACGATCACAAAACTGAATTTTCTGATGTAATTTGAGAAACAGTAGAGTTGACTGTATCTCTGTTTTATAGGTAAATTTATAGTTCGCAGGTAAATACAAAAACTGCCCCTCCAACATGGTGCAGTCTACATAAGAACCCCAGAAGTATGATATTTTACCTTTGGGCAAAAACAATATCGTATTGAATGCCGAAAATTCTTCATGCAGACAACTCTCAGCCATTTCTTTGACTTGAATACTCGAATCTGATTCACCATTATAGTTTATACACTTCATCTGCTCACAAAGGTGTAGAAAACTCATATTATTTTTTTTTGATAGATTAAATTTTGTATATGGTATAATAAACAGGAGGGAACCGTAATGTGGTGTAATATTGGGAAGAATCAAAGCCTAAGGGCAAACAAAACAGACTTAGGCAAACCTGTTTTATTTGTCTGACAATTGGTGTTGAGAAAAGCAGCTATGGCAATAAGACATGCGACTGTGTGTTTAGTCACTAAACACAAGTGTCTTCATACAGCATTGATGCTGTAATACAAATATCATTGCTTCAGCAGGGGTGAAGTATAGTAATTATAATGTTTATGTACCTTGCCTGATCTAGTCCACAAATATAGATTAATAGTTTTTAATAAAACAATAAAAGATATATATTTTTGCTCAAAAAATGTATAAATATACAATTTGCATATATTTTTAATCTCATTTTCAACAAATTGCATTTAAATCAAAAAAAAAGCCTTACATCATAATGTAAGACTTTTACGAAAAAGCAGCGTAAATTTTCTTTATTTGATACAGTTTTTATATTCGTCGGAAGGTTTTATTTCCGAATAAACATATAAACGATTACCCAATGGATCGGACAAGATAAACGACCGGTCTCCCCAAGGGTTAGATGTCAAATCTCGGATTGGTTGAAGTTTCTTCACTTCCACCAACTCGTTATAGACTTTATCTACATCATTAACCATAAAATTGAGAGTAACTCCCCCCTTTCCATACAAAGGTGTTTCATCCTGAGGAGTCATAAAACAGAGCGAAAACTGCTTAAGTTTGTCCACATGCAACACTATATACCACTCGGAGTCGAAAGTCACAACCGCATCCAGATTATTCACATAGAAATCCTTACACTCAGCTATTTTTTGAGTATGAAAGCATACCGACAAATTTGTTGTTTCCATTAATACTTTGTTTTAAAATTTCAGGTAAAACTAATCTTTTCCAAAATCGAAGTATTGTAAAAATCGGACATTATTTCCAAATTCAAAATCAGATGGGATAATTCCTGTATATGCTTTGAAGTTCTTGATAAAGTGAGACTGATCAAAGTAAGCATCATAACGTGTTTTATCGGTCTTGAGCAATTTCATTGTCTTTTTAAAACGAACAATGTTTGCATATTCTTTCACTCCGATGCCTATCAGTTCGTTCATACGACGTCTCATCTGCCTGTCACACATTCCGGATAAGGAAGATAAATCTTTTACTGAAATAATTCCGTTTGTATTTTCGATAAGGTTAAATACAGAGAGTAACCTCTTATCTTCTGATTTATCATCGACCTTTTTCAGAAAAAGATCATTCCAATAACCAACAAGAGTCTCAGGAGGTGACGTAAGAACAATGTCTGAATTGATACCCCAATCCCAAAGGTTAAAAGAAGTCCCCGTATTAAGCAAATCAGCAATCCTCAGATTCAACAGCCCAAGAAGAGCGTATGGCTTAAACCTGATGCCTATCTGTCTGCATACCGATGAATGTACTGCTATACGGCTGTTCCATATACCTACAAGACGACAATTGGTTATACATCCATGATTACAGGTTATCACAAGATCAAAATAGCCATCGGGAAGAATATCAAACTGCTGCTGAACAAGTTCTTCCGAGCTGAAAAACCAATATGCACAGATATAGTTTTCCAACGCTTTGAGAGGGGCAAACTGAGTATATGTAATTAATGATGCATCCATATTTTAGAGCTACTTAAGACATCAGATCTATTTATTACTTTGATAAATAAATCAACCAAAGCCTTTTATAAATTAAAAGTATATCACTAAAAAATTCCCGTCACTTAAAAGTAATCTTTTAGTAATTCTCACGAAAATAATTTGCAGAAATAAAAATTTAAATAACTTTGTAATTCAAAGTTCTTTTTATAACATAATCAAAGAATAAAATAACACTATAAATCAGACAGATATGAAAGTAAAAATGATTCTTCCGGCATTAACAGAAGCAGAAAGTCCATTCTGGCGTCCGATTAAATACTCTTTATTTCCTCCACTAGGGTTGGCTACACTTGCCGCATATCTTTCTCCCGATGACGAAATAGATCTTCAGGATCAGCACATCGAAAAACTAAACTTGGATGACGAACCCGATCTGGTAGTCATTCAGGTCTACATAACCAATGCATACAGAGCCTACCGCATCGCAGACCATTACAGAGACAAAGGAGCTTATGTGATTCTGGGAGGATTACACGTCACGGCTCTTCCGGATGAGGCCGCACTCCATGCCAACAGTATCTTTTTGGGCCCTGCCGAAGAATCATTTCCCCGATTTCTAAAAGATTTCAGGAACAAAACACCACAAAAGATTTACCGTTCATCAATACGTACCTTACAAAACATGCCTGTCGTTAGACGGGATCTTATTAAACGCCACAAATACCTGGTTCCTAATTCGATAGTTGTGACCCGAGGATGTCCTCATCACTGCGACTTTTGTTATAAAGATGCTTTTTACGAAGGAGGTAAATCTTTTTATACACAATTGGTAGATGATGCTCTAGCCGAGATAGACCGCCTACCGGGCAGGCATTTATATTTTCTGGACGATCATCTGCTGGGCAATAAAAAATTCGCTTCTGAATTGTTCGAAGGGATGCGGGGTATGAACCGTGTATTTCAAGGAGCGGCAACTATTGCGTCTATTCTCGATGGCAACCTGATAGAAAAGGCTGCCGAAGCAGGTCTCAGGAGTGTATTCGTGGGCTTTGAGACTTTTTCACCGGAAAATCTCAAAATGAGCAACAAAAAGCAAAATCTGGCAAGAGACTACTCCGAAGCTGTCAAACGCCTGCATTCATTAGGCATAATGATAAACGGCAGCTTTGTATTCGGACTCGACCACGACAATAAAGATGTATTCAAACGTACCGTGGATTGGGGGGTACAAAACGCAATTACTACTTCAACCTTCCACATACTGACCCCCTACCCCGGTACACGCCTGTTCAGCGATATGGAACAGGCACGGCGCATTACATCCCGCAACTGGGATCTGTACGATACCCGTCATGTGGTATACCGTACTACAAACCTTTCGACCCGAGAATTGGAAGAAGGATACAACTGGGCATACAACGAATTTTATTCATGGTCGAATATATTCGAAGCATCATGGAAACACGATTTGATAAAGCACAAACTCAAACATCTGTTTTATACGGGAGGATGGAAAAAGTTCGAACCTCTATGGAATTTTCTGATCAAAACAGGAGGACTTAATCATATGCTGCCTTTGCTGGAATCTATATTATCGAAAGTTAATCTGAATGAAAGGCGAGAAATGACAGTTTCTCAACCGGCTATTATTCAATAAACAAAAGATGATGATCCAGAGGTAATCCAAATCTGAAACTCTCTTAATTTTACTTAACAATATAAGTTTACTTAACCAAGGAAAACAAATAGGGAAAAGATAAAAAGTTGTAATTTTACACTTTATATCAAAGAAGATTGTTTTAAATAAGTTAAGAGAAACAGAAATGATGACACAAAAAGGATCTCCGATGCCCAATAAAATAAGCAGGTCATTGGTCGGATATGTAATACTCACATTCTTTGGCTATACAATTATAGGATTACCTCTTGCAGTATTGCCATTCTTCATCAATAAAGTATTAGGATATAATACAATAATAGCAGGATTAGTAATAAGCCTGCAATACCTCACAACTTTTGCCATGAGGGGGTATTCAGGAAATATTACAGATAAGAAAGGCCCTAAACCGGCTGTTCTTATCAGTATGGGTAGCTTTTTATTGAGTGGTATTCTTCTCTGGATAGCTTACGAATGCAAAGGCATTCCTCACATCAGTTTGGCTATATTGGTTATAACACGCCTGATTACCGGATGCGGAGAAGGAATGATCGGTGCAAGCCCTATCAACTGGGCAATGCTGGCACTAGGAGATCAACATACAGGTACAGCTATATCATTCAACGGAATAGCCAGTTACGGTGGATTGGCTATCGGAGCTCCTCTAGGTGTATATCTCGAAAAATTTATCGGAATAGAAGGTGTTGCCATCATCATTATGGCAATAGCAGTAACAGGTTATCTGGTTGCACACCGAAAAAAAGCATACCGGAACGAAATTATCGAAAACCGCCAGCCGTTTATGAAAGTACTAGCCAAAGTATCTCCTTACGGGATATGCCTTGCATTAGGCGGACTCGGATTCGGGACATTATCGACTTTCATCACGTTATATTACGATTATATGCACTGGACAAACGGGGCATTGTGCCTTACCGTATTTGGTGCTACATTTATACTCACCCGGGTTGTTTTCAGTAATGCCATAAAAACTTATGGCGGCATCAAAGTAAGTATAGCATCTTTTGCAGTCGAAGCCATCGGTTTGGCAATTCTGGCTTATGCACCCAATGTATGGCTGGCATTGCTCGGTGCAGGTATCACCGGATGCGGTTTTGCTCTTGTATTTCCAGCTTTGGGAGTAGAAGCGGTCAATCTGGTCTCTGCATCCAACAAAGGTTCGGCTTTAGCCGGTTATGGCTTGTTTATCGACATATCTCTAGGGATAACAGGCCCTTTGGTTGGTGCTGTCGGAGAGCATTGGGGCATGGATAAAATATTCCCTTTCAGTATGTTCGTAGTAGTTATCGGACTTCTCCTCTCTATCTATCTGGGTAAAAAACGGGCTGTAACCATAAGCCCATCGGGTAATTGAATTATTAACACAACATAAAATACACAACACAGTACACAGTTTTTAAGGATAGATAAAATTTTCCAGATATTTTCGGAGAAATCTTTATTATAAAGTAACTGAAAGTATTTAATGACATAAAAAAGGTCTATGACCGTCTTACTTTACTTTTATTTTTTTCCCTTTTATTTACTTTACTTTGTGTATTATTGGAGGAATTAACTGAGTTAATGACGTCAAAAACCCAACTACCTATCTAGCGAATCAGAAGAAATGTTTACTCAAAAACTCCATAAAACGATCTTTGTATGAGTCTGATACAGGAATGTATTCTTTACCGAAAACAATACAATTACGCTCTATGGTTTTTACCTTATCCAGATTAACAATAAACGAACGATGCACCCGCATAAACTGACGCGATGACAGTTTTTCTTCGAGAGACTGCATACTCATCAACGAGCTGACAGGCTCTGCTATACCTTCGAGATGAAATTTGACATAATCTTTCTGATTTTCGATATATAAGATCTGATCCAGATTGATCTTCTCCATTCTGTATCCCGACTTGATAAATATGCTTGAGGAAGACGATTCCAGCGACTTATCTTTCACCGAAGATGTCAATTTAAACCACTCCTCTGCTTTATTCGATGCTGCCAGAAATTCGGGATAACTGATCGGTTTCAGCAGATAATCCAAAGCATTCAATCTGAATCCTTCTATTGCATACTGATCGTAAGCTGTAGTAAATATAACCCGTGTACTCTGTGGCAGAGTCTTCGAGAATTCAAGCCCTGTGATCTGCGGCATATTCACATCGAGATACAAGAGGTCGATATTTCCGGTACGGATAACCTCCAACGCCTCCAACGGATTCTCGAATGCAGCAACCAATTCAAGATAAGGGGTTTGATTTACATAAGATTTCAGCAGATCGATAGCCAAAGGCTCATCATCTATTATTACACATCTTAGTTTCATAGTCAGCTATTTTCAGGTAAAATCAATTCGCAGCAAAGTAAAAAAACTATCCGGACGATGCTCGACAATAAATTCATGCTTGCCGGGATATATCAACTCCAAACGCTTAGTAAGATTTGCAAGCCCTATACCCGAATTTTTAGCCTCTATCCGGGTATCGACATCAGGCAGGCTGTTTTCTACCGTACACAGTACTCCGGTTTCTTTTTCGACCAGAATCTTAATATCTATAAAACATTCACCCTTGCTTGTGAGTCCATGCTTAAAAGCATTCTCTATCAACGTCATAAACATGAGAGAAGCAATCATATCATTACTTCCTTTATTTTCGATCATAACATTGAGTCTTACATTCGAACTTACCCTCAATTTCATCAAATCGATATAATTCCGGGTAAATTCGAGTTCTTTTTCTATCGGAACCAGCTTACGGTCATTGTCATACAACACATAACGGAGCAAATTGCTCAACCGATGTACCGAATCCTGAGCTTTGATCTGGTCTATCGCTATCAGCGAATAAATATTATTAAGCGTATTGAACAGGAAATGCGGATTAAGCTGACTCCGTAAATTACGGAGATCGGCCTCCAACTGACCGCTTTTAGCCTGTTCGAACTTGATAGAGTCTGCATACCAACGGATAGTCATTTTCATAGCAACACTCAGTCCCAAAACAAAAAATATCAGCAGATAGTCCGAAAAAATTCTCATAGCGAAAGGAGGTCCGGGATGCCTGCCCTCTTTCCGTTCGGTCATCTCGCGTTGAAAAAATTCCGGATGAGGCATCAACAAATCAAGTAATAAAGTCTGCACAAGTAATAATGCGGTTATCAAAATTATATTTGCCACGAGATATCTTATTACCTGTTTGTTGAATAAAAATTTATCTATAAGATACAGGTAATTGACATAAAACAACACAGCAAAAATACCCGTTCTCACCATGTACGAAATGTAAGGCCCACTATCGAAAGTACCTTCTTTAGACATGATATAGATAGGTACTAACAATATAATACACCAAACAAGAATATGAGAAAATATCTTTATAAAGTTTTTCATTATTATGCTTCTTTTGCTCGTTACAGACAAAGGATCATGTTCTTTTTATTCGTACCGCAAAGCATCGATAGGATCAAGATCGGCAGCCTTTTTGGCAGGATACCATCCGAAGAATATCCCTGTAGCCGTACATACGATAAACGACAAAACTACTGTATAAACTTCAATATCGATAGGCCATGACAAAATATTTTTCACTAAAAACGAACTACCTATGCCCAATATAACACCAATCACACCGCCCGTCACACTCAAAAGGATGGCTTCTATCAGAAACTGCATCAGTATATCCACTCCTTTCGCACCGATGGACATACGCAGCCCGATCTCACGTGTACGTTCTGTTACAGACACATACATAATATTCATGATACCGATACCTCCTACCAGAAGAGATATTCCGGCGATACACGCCAGCAACACAGTCATCATTTCGGTAGTAGAACTCATCATGGTGATCAGTTCTTTTTGCGAGCGTACATTGAAGTCGTCTTCATCATTTGCACCTATCTTATGTCGCTGACGAAGAATAGATTCGATACTCGCTATGGCATCCTCAGTAGCATCTTCGCTCACAGCGGATGCCGATATAGACTGGATGTAAGTAATGGCAAGAATACGCTTCTGAACGGTAGTATAAGGAGCGATGATCAGGTCGTCCTGATCCATCCCCATCGTATTATCTCCTTTCGAAGTCAGCACACCTATCACTTTAAACGGTATTTTATTAAAGCGGATAGTCTGACCCACCGGATCTTCGCCATTCGTAAAAAGATTTTCTACTACGGTCTGTCCTATTACACAGACTTTTGCAGATGTCTTCACTTCTGCTTCGGTAAACATCTCACCTTCAGAAATAGTATATTTACGAATATCCAGATACGAGGGATTTACTCCATAGATACTTGTCGGCGAGTTATTTGCTCCGAAGATAACCTGACCCGAAGACGATACTTCGGGCGAAGCCATGGATATATATTCGGCTTGCTCTTCAATTGCCTTAAAGTCCTCGAGTTTAAGCGTCTGCATACTGCTGGCACTCTGTCTTACTCCGCCGAACTGTCCTGTTCCGGGACGTATGTTAATCATATTCGATCCCATTGTAGAGATCTGATCCTGTATACTCTTCTTCGACCCCTGTCCTATCGCCAGCATAGATATTACGGCCGCCACACCGATAATAATACCAAGCATGGTAAGGAATCCCCGAAACTTATTGCCGCTCAGGGCTCGCAGAGCTATCTTAAATAGATTGACTAAATTCATATTTTTTCGGTTTTGGTACGGCTAGTCTTCTTTTGGAAGCAGAGCCAAAGCTTCTTTTGCCGATTTAATATTATCATTGTACGTATCTTCCTTGATACGTCCGTCACGAATAACAATATTACGGCTGCTGAAATGCGCCAGTTCGGGATTGTGTGTCACGAAGATAATGGTACGGTGTTCTTCTCTATATAATCGCTGCAATAGCGTGAGAATCTCGAACGAAGTACGTGTATCAAGGTTACCGGTAGCCTCATCGGCCAGAATTATCACCGGTTCATTAACCAAGGCACGTGCTATTGCCACACGCTGTTGCTGACCTCCCGACATCTGATTCGATTTATGGTTGAGACGGTCGCCCAGCCCTACATCCTGCAAAGCCTTTACAGCTCTGGCTCGACGTTCTTTTGCCGATACAGACGAATTATACATCAAGGGAAGCTCTACATTCTCCACGGCAGTGGTTTTTGCCAGCAAATTGTAAGATTGAAAGATAAACCCGATCTTACGGTTACGCAATGTAGCACGGTCGTTTTTCCCCATGGTACGCACCGATACTCCATCGAGATAATATTCGCCCAGTGTAGGAGTATCGAGGCAGCCAATTATATTAAGAAGAGTAGATTTTCCGGAACCACTTGTTCCCATGATGGTAACGAATTCTCCTTCGTAGATACAGAAATCGACACCACGCAAAGCATGTACCGTTTCTTCTCCGACGACAAAGTCCCGTTTCAGATTTTCGACTCTTATTATTTCTTTTGCCATTTCGTTATTTTTACGTCTCATTACTAAACCAAGGTCTCAGACCTTAGTGTTTCTCACCCTGCGGTCTCTGCTGATTCTCAGACCTATTCTTATCGCTATAAGTATTTTTACCTGTGGAATGACCCGATTTACGATCTTCGAAGTCTCCGGGAGTCCCCCATTTGTTGAAAGATTTTTTCAGCTTATCCTTTGTATTCTTTTTACTGTCAAATTTTACAGTTATAGACGAACCACCCAGATTGATCTGTACATCTTTTACGCCCGACAGTTTAAGTATTTTCTTTCTTAATGCTTCTTCCGACAATTTATTCTTTGTAAAATAGTATACTTCGGTAGAATACTGATCCGAATTGTTCTTTACTGTTTTCTTCGCCTGCTCTTTTTGCTGAGGCTGTGGTTGATGTTGAGCATCAACTACTACAGTTGTAGATAAACACAGGCTTAATAATGCGATTCCGTATATTTTTCTCATTTTATTTATTTCTTTAGGTCTCAGACCTGTTTTTATTATTGTTTATTTTTTCTTATTATTTCCCCCCGGAGGTTTTGGCATAAACGGACTCGATTCGCCTCCAGCCTGAGCTTCTGCACTAACTTCGCCTTTCTGGTTCTGTGATAATCCTGTAACAACTTCTTCTCCACCGCTCAAACCTTGAGTTATAGAAGTATGTACCCCGTCTGTAACACCAATAGTGACCAGATGCGCCGACAGAGAATTACCGGATTTGACCCATACAACCTTTTGTTTCGGATTTTTTGCATCGACTGTAACGGGCTGCCCTACCTGAATATCTTTCATACCTTTCATTAATTCCGTATCGGGATTGAAACGAAGAGCTTTAGCCGGAACCAATAATATACCGCTCTCTTCCATTGTATAAATATTCACACTGGCGGTAAGTCCTGGTTTCAATTTGAGGTCGGGGTTCGGAGCTTCAATCACCACTTCGTAAGTTACAACGTTAGATGTAGTTGTAGCTTCAAGACGTACTTGTACTACTTTTCCTTCGAACTGATCATCTGGATAAGCATCTACCGTAAACGAGACTCTCTGTCCCTCCTTCACACCGCCTATATCCGCTTCATCTACATTAGCAATCACACGCATTTTGGTCAAATCATTGGCAATTGTAAACAGTGTCGGCGTACTGAATGATGCTGCTACAGTCTGTCCTTCTTCCACAGCACGTGAGATAACCACCCCGTCTATAGTCGAATAAATAGTAGCATATCCCAGATTGGTACGGGCTTTCAGAACTGCGGCTCCAGATGATGTTACGGCAAGTTTTGCAGTTTTATAATTAGTTTCGGCTGTTTCCCAATCGGCTTTGCTTATCGCCTGTTTGTTCCATAGCTCTTTCTGACGATTATAAGTCCGCTCGGTATTAGCTAGTTCCACCTGTTTGGTCTGTAAGGTTGCCTGAGCGTTTTCGAGTTCCGATTGCAAGATATTTTTATCAAGTTCGGCTAGTATATCTCCTTTTTTCACCACCGAATTGTAGTCTACATACAGCTTCGAGATAACTCCTGACACCTGTGTACCGACTTCGACCAAAGTAATGGGCTCGACAGTTCCGGTAGCTGTTACCGAGGTCGAGATATCTCCTTTTTCGGCTTTTGCCGTATCCAGTTTCATCTGCGATTTCTGTCCTTTCGGTATGAGCAAATAAATACCAGCAACGACAGCCAGCACAACCAATGCTACGATCAGGTATTTCTTTTTGTTCTTATTCATTGTTTCTTTATTATGTAAATGTTAGTATTCAATCATCTGTTCCAGCATTAAGGACTCAGAGCTATTGTCACTTATAACGATATTTCCTGCCCTTGATAGAAATTCAATAATTTCAGGCTCAGCAAGGCAGTATACTTTGCTTGTAAAAGATTCTGTAAAGCATTGGTATAATTGTTCTTTTCGGTAGTCAGTTCTACCGTATTACGCATTCCCAGATTGAATTGTTCCTGCACCAGCTCGTAGCTCAAACGGGTAGAATTCAACTGATCTTTGGCTGCGATGTATTTGCTTTGAGCCGAAACCACATCCTGATACAATCCTTCTATCGTTTTCAGTAAAGTTTTCTGAGTATCCAGCAGTTCTAATTCAGCTGTACGGATATCAAGATCAGCTTTCTGTACATTCGATTTATTCTGCCTGTTGTCGAAAATAGGTATGCTGACCGACACTCCTATACTCTGATTGAAATTACGATCCAACTGTGTAAAGAACGAAGGCGACTGATTATAGATATTTCCTGTTCCGATACTTCCGGTAAGAGATACAGTGGGTAAATATCCCGACTTAGCCGTTTTCTTTGACAGATTAGCAATATCAATTCCGAGTTTACTGTTTTTGATTTCGGGCATTATAGCAAGAGCAGTACTGTAAACATCACGTTTGGATGCCACCATCTGCAACACTTCATCATCGCCGACTTCCGGAAAAGCCACCTCAAAATCTACGTCCTGATCTAGTTCCAGTAACTGTTTCAACTGAAGTTTATAATTATCATACGAATTCTGAGCCAACACTAAATTATACTTATCAGACGAATACTGAGCTTCCACCTGCGCATACTCGCTTCGAGTAGTACTTCCTGCATCAAGAAATATTTTAGCTTGTTTAAGTTCGGCTTCGGATGTTGCAACGATATTTTCGTTGTTTTTAATCGACTCACGTGTATAAAGCATCTGCAAGTAAGCCTGAGTGATGGATATTTCAATCGAATTCTGTAATTCCTGAGTCGTTAAATCCTGTGCCGACTTTTTCATTTGTGCCGTTTTGATAGCATCCCTGTTGCGGTTTCCGTTATAAACCGTAACACTAGCATTAAGAGAATACTCTCCTGCAAAAGTTTGCTCGTACTTGTAATCGCCATTACTATTGGCCACCTGCGAATTGGCAAGCCTCTGCGACACACTTCCCGTAAGACTAGGAAACAGTGCAGCTTTCGATTGCAGTACATCCACGCTATAGCTTTCGGCCGATACTTGCGATTTTTGTACCTGAATGTTTTGTTGTCTGGCATATTCGATACACAACCTCAATGTCCATGCCTCCTGAGCTTTAATCCCGGAAGCAAATAAACAGCCGATCGTTGCAAGAAATGCAAAGACAATATAAGTCCTTTTCATATGCTGATAGTTGTAATTAGGTCTCAGACCTTTTATTGATATTTGTTAAGTAAATTGATTAAAGTCTGTTATCAACAGAATATATCAGTTATACTTGCTTTTGCTTACATGTACCGCGGTTAAAATCCGCCACCGTCCATAGGCATATCGGGAGGAGTTCCACCGCCAAAATCATCATCGGGTCGCTGAGTATTCTCTCTCCGCTGTGGCCTGCTACCTTGCTTATGTCCTCCTTTAAACTCTATTTCGGCTTTTTTATCCGCAAACACCTGATATTGGTCGGGCTCTAATATCGAGCGGTATTTTTTATCGGCTTTCGCCTTTATCTTCTCAATTTTTTCATCTATTTTCTGAGTCTGCTTATCGAGCTTTGCCTTTTCTTTTTCGGATAGCTGCTCGGGTCTTCCGGCACTCATATGCAGTTCTCTTTTCTTATCCATCTGAGCCATCACATCTTTACGCTCGGCAGTTGCTGCCTTCACTAACTTTTCACGCTGCTCGGAAGTCAATCCCGGTATTTCAGGAAACTTCAGAATCCCTATTTCTCCAGAATCTCCAAATTGTGTACGATCCATGCCTCCTTGTCCTCTCATTGGCGGACGTCCACCGTGGGCACCTCCCATAGGCGGCTGAGCCTCCATACTTACAAAAACAGCTAAAGCTGCCAATACTACAAGAATCTTTTTCATTTTTTTGTGCATTTAAGGTCTTAGACCTGTTTTTTATTCAAATGTAAGAGAGGATGAAAAAGTCGGCAATGAAAATCGACAGATAGGGATTTTTAATCGACAAATAGCAAAAACTTCAAAGCAAAAAAATAGATGTTCATTTTTCGGTTGTCAAACATCACAGATATCCATACTTTTACAGCAGATCAGTTGTTATAAGGTTTCAGTCCTAATTTATTGCTTTGGCATGTAAAATAGCCAAAGTCTGTTATAAACTAAACGTATATCATTAAATACTTACCCTTACTTATAAATATGAACAAAGACGATATATTTTATAAAGCCCTGATAGAAAAAGACAGTTCTTTTGAGGGAACATTTATAGCCGGTATAAAAACAACGGGAATATTCTGTCGTCCCAGCTGTACAGCCCGGAAACCAAAACGGGAGAACGTTGAGTTTTTCGAATCGACAAAAGAAGCTATACTCAAAGGATACAGAGCATGCAAAATCTGTCATCCGATGGAAACATACGGAAAAACGCCCGACTATATACAGAAAGTATTGAACGCTCTATACTCCCACCCCAATCAGAAACTGAAGGACTGGGATATACGTAGACTGGGCATAGAACCGAGTCAGGTGCGCAGGTGGTTTTTACGCAATCATGGAATCACTTTCCATGCTTACCAACGAATGTTCAGAATCAATCAGGCATTCCATAAATACAAAGAAGGGGACAGTGTTACAGATATTGCCTTCGAATCGGGGTATGAATCACTCAGTCGATTTACCGACTCATTCAAAAAATTGATAGGCACTTCTCCACAGAAAAGCATCGACAATAAAATTATTAACCTAACACGTATCGAAACTCCTCTGGGAACGATGATAGCCTGTGCTACGGATAAAGGAATCTGTCTGCTCGAATTCTCAGACAGGAAGATGCTCGAAACTGAGTTTAAACACCTTACAAAATCATTAAAGGCTCCTATCGTACAAGGAGACAATATCCATTTCAATGCCCTGAGATTGCAGTTAGATGCGTATTTCGACGGAAAGCTCAAATCGTTCGATATACCGTTGGATATGGTCGGAACTACTTTTCAAAAGCAGGTGTGGGATATTCTGCTCGAAATACCTTACGGTACAACCGCATCCTATGCGGAACAAGCTAAAAAATCAGGCAACCCTTCAGCGGTGAGGGCTGTGGCAAGAGCAAACGGCATGAATAAAATATCTATCATCATTCCATGCCACAGAGTAATCGGCTCGGACGGTTCTCTGACTGGTTATGGTGGAGGGCTATGGCGAAAAAAGAAATTGCTTGAACTAGAAACTGCGAATTCTTAAATTAACAAACGGCAACTATATAAAAAGAGAAAACCCGTGTTTCACAACATGGGCTTTCTTCAAACACACTAACTAACACTAACCTAAAAAGGACTTTTAATTAAAAAAGACACTTTTATTGCTATCTTCTTTCATTTGAAAATATCCTTTTGATTATTCTTGAGGTCTCAGACCTTATTTTATTAATATACAAAAAATAATAGCTGTAAAAGGAATTAAGGTCTCAGACCTATTTGCCGCTTTAGTAAGTATAACAATCAGAATCTGCTATAAACTCAAATATATCATTAAATATTTGAAGCTACTTTTCTTGAATATATTATTGAATATTCTCTGTTTCTTATTGCGAAATTATCTCATAAATCTGAGTTTGTCAACTATGTTCGACAAAAAGAACTATATAATCGATGAATAAGCTGATTTGACAGATTTAGAGACTGCCAATATACTAATTTTTTTGTATTTTTACAGCGTAAAGGGATTTAAACGTACATATTTACACTAGATTATGCTAAAAAATTTGTTTTTTTTAATAACTGCGATTATATTTTCAATATCCAGCAAGGCTCAGGATGTACCCAAGATAAATTTCATGGATATTGAAGATGCCGTAATTAACCCCGGGGGCGACTATTACTATCCTAACCTATTAGAAAGGTACAATTCTTTCGATTCCACTCTTACGGTTATAGATTACACCTATATATATTATGGCTTTGCTTTTCAGAAAGACTATCTCGTAAACCAACCGGGAGAAGAGAAAATGAATCAGCTGATGGAAAAAGGGCTATACGAAGAAGCGATTGCCGAATGCACAGCCATTCTTGCCAAAAATCCGGTGAGTCTCGAAGCAAATAATGCCATGGCATACGCTATGTTTCAACTCAAAAAAACCGAAAGTGAATACGAACCATACCGCAACCGCTACAAAACCTTTGTTGATATCATTGTAAAAAGCGGAGACGGCAAAGATCCGCTAACTTCGTTTAAAGTGATTTATGTGGCAGACGAATACAATATAATGTTCTCTCACTTCGAAATACCTGAAATCATATATCGCCATCAATTGGTAAATGCTGGGTATGATTATTTCAAGATCAAACCCAGTCCTCTCTACAAATCGCAGGATATCTATTTCGAAATACCCGAAAAATTAAATAACATACACAAGCAACGGGCTATAGAAAAAGCCAAAAAGAAAGCTGCTGCTACACAAGCTCAATAACCATTAAGTAACAGAAAGTATTTAATGTCGTATTTTAAAGACTTAAGACTAAAACTGTTATACTTGGATGGAGCTAATAGGTCTGTGACCTCAGAATGCTTTGAGGCTCATATCTTTTACAGGGGCAGCATATATAATCGCTCCCGAAGAGATATAGTCTACACCTACAGCTGCGATAGCTTTTACCGCCTCCTTGGTGATACCTCCCGAGGCTTCGGTTTTTACCTTTCCCCCGATCAGTTTCACAGCTTCAGCCATTTCATCCAGCGACATGTTATCGAGCATAATGATATCGACGGCATTTGTAGCTAAAGCTTCTTTTACTTCTACCAAATTACGGGTTTCTACGTCTATCATCATTTCCTTACCCTTTTCTTTCAGATACTTTACGGTAGATGTTACTGACGCCGTAATTCCTCCGGCATAATCGTTATGATTATCCTTCAACATAATCATATCATATAACCCGAAACGATGATTTTGAGCCCCTCCGATATAAACAGCCCATTTTTCGCACATCCGAAAGTTGGGTGTTGTCTTACGCGTATCTAATATCTTAGTGGTTGTTCCCTCCACCAGTTTCACTGTATCGTGGGCATAGGTTGCAATCCCGCTCATACGCTGCATACAATTCAGCACAAAACGCTCCATTGTAAGAATAGAACGAGCAGATCCTACGACTTCGAATGCTATATCTCCTTTTTTGACAAACTCTCCGTCCTTCTTCAATACATCTATTTTCAGATCCTTATCATAATACCTGAAAATTTCCAAAGCCAGATCAACTCCTGCGAGGATACAATCGTCTTTGATGATCAGGTGCGCCCGCCTGATCATATTGGCAGGAACACTTGCCATGGTCGAATGATCTCCGTCCCCGACATCTTCGCGTATTGCTTCACTGATAAAATGACGTAACCGGTCGTCGGTCACATAAGATGGTCTGTTCATTATATATTTTCTTTATCCAAATCTTTATTATAAAATGCTCCTCTGTTTTCTTTCTGCTCTATGCTCTGAGTAATGATGAGAAATGCTACACTCACCAGATTTCTAAGTTCTGACAATTGAGGCGAAAGCAAAGACAGGTTATACACCTCTTTCACAGCGCGATATATTTCTTCTTCCTTTTGCTTGGCTATACGCAAGCGGGCATCACTGCGTACAATACCTACCAAATCACTCATCAGGCTTTGCAAGTCTTTCCGTAGATAGTTGAGCAATGCCATTTCTTCGGTCACCTTCAAGCCCTCCTGATTCCATTCGGGTACTTTATTGAGGTTAATATAATTGAAGTTATCCTCATCCAACTTTTCAACTGTTTTCAGAGCAGCTCTATGACCAAAAACCAATGCTTCGAGCAGCGAATTGGATGCCAATCTGTTTGCTCCGTGCAAGCCTGTATTGGAACACTCTCCTACCGCAAACATATTTTTGATGGTGCTTTGTCCGTACAAATCCACATCTATCCCACCGCAAAGGTAATGACTTGCAGGCACAACAGGTATCAAGTCGGTAAACATATCCAATCCGTCGTCTTTACACTGCTGATATATATTCGGAAAATGTTCCAAAAATTTCTTATGATCGAGATGACGGCAATCTAAACAAACATAGTCATCCCCTCTCAATTTCATTTCGCTGTCTATGGCACGGGCTACAATATCACGAGATGCCAACTCTTCACGGTCGTCATACTTGTGCATAAATGGTTCGCCTGATGCAGTACGGAGTTTAGCTCCGAAACCTCTCACAGCTTCCGATATAAGCGAAAGCTGTCCAGCCCGGTTACGGTAAAAGGCCGTCGGATGAAATTGGATAAACTGCATATTGCTGATTTTAGCTTTCGCACGATGCGCTAATCCGATACCATCGCCCGTTGCGATCAATGGGTTCGTTGTATTTTTATATACATGACCACATCCTCCGGTTGCCATAAGGGTAATCTTAGCTGACATCTTTTTCATCACCTGAGTCTTAATATCCAGCACATAAGCTCCATAACAGTTCAGGTTATATTTATCAAACGATTCATTCGGTATATGATGTTCCGTTATCAGGTCTATCACATAATGGTGATTGAGGATCTCTACATTCGGAAGGCTTGATGCAGCTTGAAGTAAAGCCCGTTCTATTTCAGCTCCGGTTACATCTTTGTAATGTATTACACGGTTTTCGGTATGTCCGCCTTCTCGCCCGAGGTCGAAAGTTTTATTGTCATTTTTGTCAAAGTTTGCACCCCATTCTACTATTTCACGTATCCGTTCGGGTCCTTCTTTGACAACCACTTCCACAGCTTCTCTTTTACAGACTCCGCCTCCGGCACGAAGAGTGTCTTCGATATGTTTCTCGAAACTGTCTTTCTGAAAGTCTGTCACCACAGCTACACCACCTTGTGCATATTTGGTATTTGACTCGTCCTCATCGGCTTTTGTGATAATAGAAATGCGAGCCTGAGGTTTTTTTAATGCAACTTTCAGTGCATAAGATAGTCCGGAGATACCCGAACCGATCACTAAAACATCTGTGTAAATCATTGTTTTCCTTCTGGGTTAAAGTCCCAGACCTTTTTATAGACTTTACTTTATTTGCTTCGACATTTCGAGCATCTTATTTATGGGACGCAATGCTTTCAGTCTCAGTTCTTCATCCATAGTAATTTCGGGCAACTCATATTTCATGCACAAGTACAACTTCTGCATGGTATTGAGTTTCATAAAATGACACTCACTGCAATTACAGGTATCATCAAGTGTAAGCGCAGGTATTAATGTCTTATGAGGTGCACGCTTGCGCATTTCATGCAAAATTCCTTCTTCGGTTGCCACTATAAACTCCTGACATTCGTCCGTTGCCACATAATTGAGCATATTAGCAGTCGATCCGACATAATGGGCAACCTGTAACACGGGTTTCTGTGCTTCGGGATGGGCTATCAGTTTTGCATTGGGATGATCGAGCATTTGCTGTGCTATACGTTCGAGCGAAAATGCTTCGTGAACGATGCAGGCTCCGTCCCAAAGTATCATATTACGACCTGTAACCTGATTGATGTATCTTCCGAGGTTTTTATCCGGAGCAAATATAATCTCCTGATTTTCGGGTATGGAACGGATAATATGTTCCGCATTAGACGATGTAACGATGATATCGCTCTCGGCTTTTACGGTAGAGTCGCAATTAATATAACTGACGACTATAGCATTGGGGTGCTTTTTTTTCAGTTCACGCAATCCTTCTCCCGAACACGAATCAGCCAAAGAACATCCGGCCTGTGTATCGGGCAGAATAACTTTTTTAGTCGGATTGAGAATCTTGGCTGTCTCTGCCATAAAATGGACACCACAAAACACAATCAGATCTGCATTTGTTTTTTCGGCCTCACGGGCTAATTGAAGACTATCACCCAAGAAGTCTGCTATATCCTGAATTTCACCCTTTTGATAATAATGGGCAAGTATTATCGCATTCTTTTCTTTACGCATCCGGTTGATCTCTTCAACCAAATCTGTACCCTTTGGTACATCTACATCTAAATACCCTTTGAGAGGTAAAGAAGCTATCGCTTTTTCAATAGTTGACATATCATTTCTGCAATAAGGTCTCAGACCTTTTTATTACTTTAGTAAGTAAATAACAAAAGGCTGTTATTTACTAGAAGTATATCATTAATACTTTCCGTTGCTAAGATAAGTATTATAGATAATATGTAACAGAATTACACCTAAGTTTTAACCTTTCGAGTCAAAAATTAGGCTGAACGGCTAATTCCGATTCAAATTCTTTCACAAAAATATCTTTGAGTATCTGTAATTCTTTTTCGTAAATAGTTTTTTTGCGCTGTACAAAATGCAATGTATTTTCGAGAGGGACTTTACCTTCCCAAAGCAGATTAAGCTCACCGTTTTCGATTTGCTTCCGACACAAAAAATCGGGAATAATCGCCAAGCCTTTTTTATCAGACAAACAACGGATAATCGACAGTTTATTGGGTACAATATAGTTCGGCTTAAAATCGGGACGTTTCCTGAAATTAGCAAGCCAGAAATTACGAATCGTTTCCATATCGCCGGTAGTACCAAACCAGATCTGACCGGTAAGCCAGTTTTCGCACCCTCTCAAGTCTCCGTCATCTTTCATTTTTATAAATGTAGAAGTGTCGGTCTGCGCCCCTGCCACAAGTATAATTTTCTCGGACGAGAAGGGGGTATATTGCATATTTATGGAATCGAACCTCTGGGGAGATATTACAAAATCGAGCAACCCCTTATCCAGATCTGCAAGCATCTCGTCGTATCCTCCGAATTTAGTAATAAGATCGAAAGGCAAATCACCGATATGCGATTCGAGTACCACCTGAAATGTTTCAAAACACATACCTATACTAATACTTGTTTTATCGGAATGGGTATTCCTGAAAAAATGCTTCTCCGCAGCTTCGAGCTTATCAACACCCTCTACGATCGAATTATATAGAATCTTACCGTGTTCGGTAGGTATCATACGACGAGTGCCCCTATCGAACAGTTTGTATCCGACATGAGCTTCGAGAGAGTTGAGATGCAAGCTTACACCCGGTTGCGAAATAAACAGCTTAGCTGCTGCCGATGTGAGCGATCCTGTCTCATAAATAGTCTTAAAGGTTCTAAACCATTCGAGATTAACCATTGTTGTTTATTATAATTATTATACAAATATATAATTTATATTATTTTTATAATCAATAAGCGTATAGTATTTTTGTATTGTTATAATAAAACAAGAATAAATTATGAAGAAAATATTTGTTATAAATGCAGGACAAAAGTTCGGACACTCAGGAGGGGAATTCAATCACACATTAACCAACTGGACTATCGACTATTTTAAACAACACGAAGGCTACGAAGTAAAGACCACAGACATCAACAACCCTTATGACCTCAACGAAGAAGTGAATAAATTTGTTTGGGCAGATCTCATCATCTACCATACACCTATCTGGTGGTTTCAGGTTCCTTTCGGCTTTAAGGAATATCTCGACAGGGTATTTACTGAAGGCAACAACAAGGGCATTTATGTAAGCGACGGACGTCACCGCATCAACCCAACACGTAATTACGGAACAGGCGGATCACTGCAAGGCCGCAAATACATGCTTACAACAACATGGAATGCTCCATCAGACGCATTTACAATAGAAGGAGAGTTTTTTCATCAGCACAATGTCGACGAAGGTGTTATGTTCGGATTCCATCGAATGAATGCTTTTGTCGGATTATCGAAGCTGGATAGTTTTCATTTTTATGATGTAATGAAGAATCCAAATATCGAATATTATCAAAAGGCATATATCGAACATCTGGATGCACAAGTTAAATCTTTGTAAGGTATAAGTCTGCCAATCTAAATTTTTGTTAAATGCGTCTTTTGTATTTACAAAACAACTATCTTTTTTGTTTTAATACGAAAATAGCTGTTTATAGGATATATAAAAGACAGAAGTATGAAAGAGTTTGTTTTGAATAATGGCGTTAAAATTCCGGCTGTAGGGTTAGGAGTTTTCAGGGTAGAAGATGCAAATATTGCTTACGAAACCGTAAAAATGGCATTGTCGGTAGGATACAGACATATTGATACTGCCATGATTTATGGAAATGAAGAAGCCGTAGGGAAAGCTATCAAAGATTCGGGTGTACCCCGTCAAGACATCTTCCTGACCACTAAACTTTGGAATGCCGATCAGCGTTCGGGAGAGATACAAGATGCTATCAACTCCAGTTTGAAGAGACTTGATACCGATTACGTGGATCTGTATCTGATACATTGGCCGGTAAAAGAAACATACGTATCGGTATGGAAAGATATGGAACATCTTTATAAACAAGGAAAAGCCCAGGCTATAGGTGTAAGTAATTACAATCCGCATCATCTGGACGATTTATTGAAAGAAGCCAGTATTGTACCTGCGGTCAACCAAATAGAATGCTATCCGTACCTGACACAGGAGGACGTTATCAGCTATTGCAAATCGAAAAAGATATACCCCCAGGCATGGGGTCCACTGGGAGCAGGAAAATCAGATATTTTGAGTAATCCCGTAATACTCGCACTTGCTGAAAAGTATAAAAAGACTCCGGCTCAGATAGTACTTCGCTGGAACGTGGAGCGTGGCGTTATTGTCATTCCGAAATCAGTACACAAAGAGCGTCTGATTGAGAATCTTAACATCACCGATTTCGAATTATCAGTTGATGATATTGCTAAAGTTTCGGCTTTGAATAAAAACCAAAGACTGGGTTCAGATCCGGAAACTTTCAATTTTTAAGATCATTTTATTATACATACAAGCGGTTATCTTCGGATAGCCGTTTTTTTTGTATTATTTTTGTTTGTTCCGATCAGTCAAATCAAAATCAGGAAACGGACGAAGAAATACTTACTATTGCTTATAATATGAACTCTCAATTTCTAATATCAGCAACAACATCAGGTTCGGGTAAGACTACCGTAACACTGGGTTTGCTCCGTGCATTAAAAAACCGAAATCTCAAAACCCAGCCTTACAAATGCGGTCCCGACTATATAGACACTAAATACCACGATCTGGCATCGGGGAACAAGTCTATCAACCTTGATCTGTTTTTATCTTCCGAAGATCATGTCAAATCTATTTTCGCAAAACACGGCTTCGACAAAGACGTTCGGGTGACCGAGGGTGTTATGGGGCTCTTCGACGGATACGACCGTATGGCAGGCAGCAGTGCCAACATTGCAGAATTGATAGGTATGCCTGTTATTCTGGTTATTAATGCTAAATCAATGGCATATTCTGCAGCTGCTTTATTATATGGATTCAAAAATTTTTATAAAGGGATAAATGTAGCAGGAGTCATCTTTAATTTTGTGGCATCTGAGTCTCACTATAGTTTTCTGAAAGATGCCTGTCACGATGTCGGACTCGAACCATTGGGGTATCTGCCTAAAAATGCAGAAGTAGAAATACCATCCCGACACTTAGGGTTAAATATAGACGAACAATTTGTTTTTGATGAATTCGCAGATAAAGTAGCAGCTCTCGTTGAGAAACATATCAACATAGACCGGCTGCTTAAAATAACAACATGTGCTGCAATAGACTATACCTCATCTAAAAATATACCAGCAGATCCGGTTCTGAATATATCAGTAGCTTATGACGAGGCTTTCAACTTTGTGTATCACGAAAATATATCGAAACTGAAAGAAATCGGGAATGTAACATTTTTCAGCCCTATCAAAGACAAGCATTTACCAAAGTCCGATTTTCTATACCTGCCGGGAGGATATCCGGAGCTGTATCTGAATGAACTGAGCAGCAATAAACAAATGATGGAGGATATAAAAAATCATGCTGAAGATGGAGGAAAAATACTTGCAGAATGCGGGGGAATGATGTATCTAAGTAAATCTATCACAGATAAAGATGGCAAAGAATACCCGATGGTCGGGATCTTTCCTCAAAAAGCAACAATGGAGAATATGCGGTTGAAGTTGGGATACCGTTCATTCTGTTATGCAGGAAGGGAGATCAAAGGACATGAGTTCCATTATTCCCGAATTGCCGATTCTCCGCAGAATCCATCTTCCGAAACGAATATATATACTGCCAAAGGCGTAGAAACCGAAACAAAATTGTTACGCTACAAAAATGTAATAGCCGGATATACCCATATCTATTGGGCGGATACAGATGTATTGTCATTATTCGCCTGATGCTTTTAAGGGTTACAATTCTTAACAATTCTACCTATATATTATATAGGACGATCTGTAAATAATATGTAATTTTAGGGTCATAAGATATAAGATCTTAAGTAAAGCCTATTAGTTTTCTTATTTCAAGGTCTCAGACCTATTTATTATCTATTTAAGTATAATAACAATGAAATACATTGATTTATTCAATCATCTGAAAGCCATTGAAAATTATACTGATGATGAAATCGCGATCGATGAAAATCTCGTGTTTCGTAATTTCAGTTTTGAGGTAAAAAGCTGTTCTCTCTTACCCGGAGGTCTGGAGAACAAAGACGAATATGAATATACACCAAGTATTCCGGACGACTACGAACCGGATATTATCCAGCAAATGTTGAACAAGACTGATGCGGAAATTCTCGAGAATCTGAAATTCCGTTATCACATGATTATGCCAAAAGCTGATAAAAAAGCAAAAAGCATCATTTTGTTTTTTCACGGGTTCAACGAAAAATATTGGAGTAAATACCTGCCATGGGCAAAACACATCGCAGACAGAACAGGCAAAGCAATTGTACTGTTCCCGATAGCCTTTCATATGAACAGGGCTCCTTCGATCTGGAGCGATCCACACGAAATGTATAAGATAAGCGAACAGCGCAAACAACGGCATCCTATCATCATCAATTCAAGCCTCTCGAATGTAGCTATAAGTACCCGTCTTCATAATAAACCACAGCGTTTCATCTGGTCGGGGCTGCAAACTTATTATGACGTCATACATTTCGTAGAAGAAATTAAGGCAGGTCTTCACCCGGCAATAGAAGCCGGAGCATCGATTGATTTCTTTTCATATTCGATCGGAACTTTTCTTGGCGAAATACTGATGATGACAAACAAAAACGGATATTTTTCGAACTCCAAATATGCAACTTTCTGCGGAGGAGCCGTATTCAACAGGTTATCTCCTGTCTCGAAATTCATCTTAGACAGCGAAGCCAATGTCAGCCTATATTCTTATGTTGTCGAACATATTGACAGTCATATGCGTAACAACAGGCTGCTACAGCATTATCTTAATGCTCCCTATGAAGAAGGCATCAATTTCAGATCTATGCTCAATTATAAGACACTGACCCATTATCGTGACGAAAAATTCAGGTCGATGAGTAATCAGTTCTATGCGCTGACTCTTGCTAAGGATGAGGTAGTTCCGGCATACGAAGTTATCAATACACTGAATGGCAGTAGAAGGGATGTTCCCATCAGGGTTGACATTCTCGATTACCCTTACAAATACAAACACGAGGATCCGTTTCCGGTATTGACAAAAATAGCCGATGAAGTAGATAAACAATTCAGAATCACTTTCGATAAGATCAGTGATTTCTTGAAATAAGCAAATAAACAGCAAAGAGCAATCACTGCTCCTTGCTGCGAAACATAGTAAACTCTTGGATAGAGTATTATAAAGAGTAGTTGTTGTATACAAATCAAAAAGTAATATGCCTACCCGATGTCCTCTATCAAGTTTACTCTTTATGAAATTTAAGTATGTTGTGAGAAATGTAGATACGACAAGTCGGTTTGTATCAGTTTGACACAAAAGATTTTGTTTTTTGAAATATTTTTTATTGGTTACGCACGGTCTGCGTCTCTCTCTCTCTCTCTCTCTCTCTCTCTCTCTCTAATATTTCACACGACA